>Ga0213868_10002556_pt1 | contig 17373 bp, 10 predicted proteins | sample PICome_9_FD_160087 | JGI IMG/M metagenome (GOLD analysis project Ga0213868, IMG submission 160087) | Coastal seawater microbial communities near Pivers Island, North Carolina, United States - PICO127 | ecosystem: Environmental > Aquatic > Marine > Coastal | place: USA: North Carolina...
CGAGTATTACTACTGTATAACATAAGAATTCTATTAGTAGACACACCATGAAGTGTTTCTAATTAGAATGAATAGAGCATTCAATCCTGCTCTGTATTGCCATGATATGAGTAGACTCTCAGAGGGCAGATAGCGTGAATACAGAAGGAAGAAGAAAGTCCTAACCTATCACACAATCTCAATTTTTAAAAGCAGTGAACAGTGAAAATCAATCAGTGAATCAATTGAATCAATCAATCAATCAATCAATCAATCCGTTCCTTAATAGCATATGACCAATCCTAAATGTACAAAGAACCAAATAAAAAACTATCGAAAATTTTGAATCATACTCCAGTGAGATGGTCAGAGGTGAAAGAAATCGTGAAGACCCATAAGGTACTGAATAGCCTCCACTTTCAAGCTCTGAAGAAAGCCAGCCTTGACGTCTACGCTCCACTTGAATGCACCAAACTATTATTGGTAAAATCTGTTCTCGATGAAAAGAAATTGAAGCAGATATTTCTTTTGGCGGCCTCTTGTAACAATATCAGCGCTTTATCGATAATCATTAATTATTGTCCAAGTACTCTGTTTTTGGCAGACCAGGAAAATGAGACAATGCTGCACCTATTATGTAGACGTCATGGATGGAATGAGACTATTGAATTTGTACTGAAAGAAATAATGAAATATATACAGGGTTTTTGTACATATCATGCGGGACTCTTTGAAAGAAACTTTTATGATGAGACTCCTCTTCAGCTTGCTTGTCAAGCAGATTGCAATTTACGACAAATTATGTACCATATAGAGAGTGATTACCCAATATATTTTCAGAAAAATTTAATTTCATTCTTTGAATGTATAGCTGAAATTTTGGACGATGCTGATACGATTCAGAAATTTGTAGATGATCATGAACATGCAATAGAACTCATAAATGGGGATGGGAATGGAAATACTCCGCTTTATTACGCTTGTTACTATCATAATTCGGTAATGATCCAAATACTATTGAAAAAATATGCTACCAAAGGCCCAATAGCAGCAGCAATTATTGAGAAATCGCTATGTTTGGAAAAACAATATACACGAATGACACCTCTTGGACTGCTGCTTCGAGGTCTCGAAGACAGAGATGATAAAAATGCTTGGGAATGTATCGAAATTTGTATGGATTTCTTCAATGACCTACCAATCCTACACATAGCTATTGATCAGCTATGGGACTCCTATGCATTTCATAGGAAAGGAGTTCAAATACTGAAACGCCTTACTAATATACTGGGTTTGGAAGTGAATAGGTTGGACCATAAAGGAAATTCCATTTTACATACTCTAATCTTGAAAATTACAGAAACGACAACCCAGAGGCTTGAATCACACGGTCACATCCTTGAATATTTTCTTGGAGTCGAAGGTGTAGCATATCAAAAAGACAAACAACTACGTCTGCCTTTACATATTGCTTGTGAGAAAGGTTTGCCTTTGGAATATTTACTTATGATAATTAATGCGTACCCCGCCGCACTGGAAGAAATAGATAAACCATCAGGATTGTTGCCGTTTATGTTGGCAGCAGCTAATCACAATAGCTGCAAACTCGATGTTATTTATGATTTGATACGAAATTATCCTTCAGTAATTTAAAAAAAGACTCAGTTTAGTGTCTATAACGCTGGGTCTGAATAAGGTTATGTACATCACAGAACTGTTAATAGTCATCATGAATAACTTTGAAGCATTATTTTAATGTCTCTTAACAACTTTTCTGCCATTGGTACGGCGGCCTTATCATCATTTAGTTGTAGAACTCGTTGACAATGTATCTGCGCAGTTCTCAATGCATCTATACCATCTGATGGGTCTATCGATGCCTTTCCTTCGGCAAGAGCTAATAATGCCAAATTGATATGAGCACTCCCCATTTCTCGGAAGTTTAATGCTTTTTGAAAGTTTCTTTTTGCTTCAGCCATGTTTTTTAATTTGAAATTAATGGCTCCTACATTGACATGTACTTCAGCAAAAGCCTCTTGATCCACATCACATGACTCTGCAGCCTTGATAAAAGTCTCATATTCTTTCAGAGCACCCATATGATCACCCGCTCTTTGTAAAACAACAGCGCGTTGAAAACGTGCTGATAGAGGTTCGTCATCGGCTAGGACTACATCTTTATTTTTTGAGGACAACCCAACTAGATTATATCGGTTTGACGATCCTCTCACGGTAAATGCGTCCGATAGAGAAGTAATACAAAGTATCAATGAAATAAGAATAATTGGTATCCAAAACATGATTTATGTTCTGTTTCAATTGAAAACTCGAGCAAACATCGTCAGGAGGAGTTGTCAAAGTGTCGAGTGTGATGGTGATTGCTAAGCTCGTAACCATGGTTTGGATCTACTAACTTGGTCCGAAGTTCTTTTCTCCAGAAGAATGTCACTACGCTTATTTTTTTTTTAAAGTAGTGTCGTTATTCATGTTACACATTGCTTGATTCTTTTAAATCCATTACAATATGTTTCCTTTAGAGCTTGAATGGGAGAGATTCATAATGAATTGAGCCGTTCAAATGCACATCCCATGCCATTTTAGAAACATTTCTAGCCAAGGGCAGACGCGATCTTTTTTACCTAGATACAAAGTGTGCACAATGCCACAGTGGTTCTCAGTGCGTCTATTGTACTTCAACAACTCCAGCGCGCTTTTTTCCAGCTCTGAGAGTTACCTCTTTCTCCCCTCCAAAGTCATCTATTCTCAGACAAGCGTTCTCGTCATCAATCTTTTCTTCTCCTATCTTGGCACCTCCTCCTTGAATTAAACGTCTGGCTTCTTTTTTACTACTTGCAAGCTTCAAATTTACAAATAAGTCTGCAAATTTTACTCCCTCGCCCTGAAGTTCTTCAGTCGAAACGAAAATTCTAGGAAGTGACTCAGTGCTGCCACTTCCAACATTCTTAAACATGTTATCGACAGTTTCGTGAATAGACTGAAGGCAGTCTCTACCATGCAAAAGCGCTGTTGCCTCATCAGCCAGTACAATCTTTGCTTTGTTGATATCCGCTCCTTCCAATTTGGCAAGTTCTTCAATTTGCTCTAACGGCAATTCCGTGAAGAGCTTCGTGAAGCGAATAACATCATCATCAGCCGTATTACGCCAAAATTGCCAATAGTCGTACTCACTTAATCTATCTGCATTAAGCCAAATAGCTCCATTTGCAGTCTTGCCCATTTTCTTTCCATCACTGGTAGTAATCAAAGGCGCTGTAAGTCCAAACAGTTGAACTCCGTCACATCTACGCCCTAACTCAGTACCGGCGACGATATTTCCCCATTGATCGCTTCCTCCAAGTTGTAATTTTGCACCGTGTCTTCGATTGAGCTCCAAGAAATCGTAAGCCTGAAGAATCATGTAGTTAAACTCCAAAAATGAGAAAGGTGCTTCACGAGATAGACGCTGTTTGACTGATTCAAAACTCAGCATTCTATTTATCGTAAATTGAGTACCATAATCACGCAAGAATTCAAGATACTTCAGAGACGACAACCAATCATCATTGTTGACCATGAGGGCATCGGATGGGTTTTCATCTCCAAATTTCAAAAACTTCTCAAACACCTTTGAGATTCCTTGCGTATTTTGCAGGATCACATCATCTGTTAAGAGTTTTCGACTTTCGTCTTTTCCAGTTGGATCGCCGACCTTACTGGTTCCTCCTCCAATTAAAACAATTGGTTTATGACCACTCTTTTGCAAATGTCTCAAAATCATAATTTGTAACAACGATCCAACGTGAAGAGAATCCGCAGTAGCATCAAATCCAAGATATGCTGCGAGAGCACCTCCTTCTTTGGTTTTCTCCATCAAAGCTTTGTCAAGTTCCACCAAGTTGGTACATTGATGTAAGAATCCACGATCGCGCATGGTTTTGATAAATGAAGACTCAACTTTAGCTAATGCCTCAGCCTGTACGTCATAAATGGAACTTGATGATTCATCAACATTAGTTTCGGTATAAGCTTCTTCAGTAGTGGAAAAGAGGCGCACTCTCTGAGACAGTGACGACGAAGAAAACGCTCGAGAAGTTGCACTACAGTGCGATAGCGCTCGAGGGACAAAACCTGATACTGCTTTAAAGGATGTCGAGGCCACATTCATGGCTAGCAATAAGGAAAACGGCATTGTCAATTTCATCCTACAGAATTTAGGTTGATGTCTTGGAAATATGAAGAATGAAAGCTAATAAGTGTGGTTTTGACGTTTGTGGTTTGTGGTTCCTCGTTCCTCGTCACCAATTTGGCGTCGTGCGTTTTCAAAACTAACTAGGCTTCGTAATCTCAATTGTCAATCGAATATCGACTTGTTGACTGTTAACTCTTGACTCTTGACTGATACCTGATGATACTTACTGTACGTCTCTCTCACTCTCTAGAGAAAGAATAGAGAACGCTTCGTAAACGATTTATTTATCTCGGATCAGAATATGGAAGATCATGCGATATCGTACACGACAAATGCAGAAGATCAAGCAGCAGTAGATGCGCTCAAAAATCAAATTTCTCAAACGAACCAGTTGAGCAGAAATAAACCCCTCTATACTTCGTCTTCTTTCACTGCAGTTCCGAATGTAGCTATAGCTCCGGGGGCTCATAAATATGTGCTGATTTCTGCGGATGAGCCAAATGCGAATTCAAACGAATCCGTTTACTTTGTGACCAGTAAGAAAGGTGCACATTATCATAGAAATGCAGCAGAACCTTACGTGACTTTGTTACAAGAGAGAGGATACAATAATATCCAAGTTTTGGGTGGAGGGAGGATTTACATGAATGACTTAGAAAAGAAGATTGAAATATTTGGGTATTCGTAAGTAGATACATACAGGATTGTTATGTTTCTGTGTATATGAAAATTCTTTGCAAAAATGTCTCAAATAATATGATTGCTACTTTACTCAAGTTATGGATTTGGACAAGCAGACCATATGATATCCAAAAAAATAATTGAAGCAGATGAAAGATATCAAGGATGGAATATTTCTTGGTCCAATGATGGATATTAGTAAAATCTTCCCATGTGTGATTATAAAATACATACAATACATACAATAGACTTTAGTCAAAACTAAGAAGTACATGTTTGTGTATTCTAGCTCCTTTTGCAAAGAAACGGCCAAATAAGTGTTGGGGGTTCATCACACAGTTACAAAATCTGACATCTGATCACACAATATAACAAAAAAATCGGGTATGTAATAATAATTATCTACTTATTCGTACTTGTTTACTAACTTAGCTGCTGGGTTGTATCTTTGTACGCACGTTTAGTTCACCAGACCTTAACAATTTATCAGATCTTCCCCCCAAAATCTCTGTACTAAAAATATGGCATCGCAAAAAACCGCGGCAGACGGCAGAACTTTTCAACAAGAGGCTCAAAAACAGCGAACAGCGACTGCCTCTAGTTCACTTCACGAACCAATAACAACTATATATTTACCATGGATCTTGACCGCGATTCCCTCGTATACAAAGCTAAGCTTGCCGAACAGGCTGAGCGCTTCGATGAGATGGTTGCTGACATGAAAGACGTAGCAAGACAGGTATGCATTTCGTTCCCGCTCGCTTCGGTTCGTATCTAAGTCTTGTATAATATCTTACCCTTTATTCATCTTCTCTTAGCCTCAAGAACTCACAGTAGAGGAGCGGAACCTTCTCTCTGTTGCCTACAAAAACGTCATTGGATCCCGCCGTGCGTCCTGGCGTGTAGTCACATCCATCGAGCAGAAGGGAGATGCTGACAAGCAATCTATTATCAAGGACTACAAGGCCAAAATCGAGCAGGAGCTTGTTGAGATCTGTAACGATATTCTCTCCATCATTGAAGATTCTCTCATCCCCAACTCCACCTCTGAAGAGGCTAAGGTCTTCTACTACAAAATGAAGGGAGACTACCATCGTTATCTTAGTGAATTTCAGGTTGGAGGAGCCCGCAAGACCAGTGCTGCCTCGGCTCTTGACGCTTACACTGCCGCGTCCGGAATTGCGTCCACTGAACTCCCTCCTACGCATCCTATTCGTCTTGGTTTAGCCTTGAATTTCTCTGTTTTCTACTATGAGATTCTCAATAGTCCAGACCGTGCTTGCACCATCGCCAAGTCAGCATTTGATGATGCCATCGCCGAACTTGATACCCTCAACGAGGAATCATACAAAGATTCAACTCTCATTATGCAGTTGTTGAGGGATAACTTGACTCTCTGGACTTCTGATCACGCTGGACAGGAGGAAGAATCACCTGATGGCGAACAACCATGAGATGTTTCCCTTCAGGATCTTTAGTGTATTTGCCCTGCCTGTGGTACTAGTCTTTTTAAAATAGGACTTTATGTAGCTCTCATTATCGATAGCTAGCTAGGCATTTAAATGATGATAAATTAGATATTTCAAGTTTACACTCGCAATCTTACTGACTGCTTTACTTCCGCCACTTTTTCACGGGGCCTCAATTTGGTTATACTACGTCGCATTCTATCTAGCAAAAGATAACCATTCTAATTTGTGTGTATTGTAACTAAAGAGATAAGTTTTTGGAGAGACTACATGTACTCTGTCAAATATGTATCTGCTCTTCTCTTGGAGACATGAACAGATGAAAAAGAGAACGCATTTGAGAGTACTATCTTGCCTCGCGTTATGGACTTTCTATACACTGGAGCACGTTTCACGTTTGAAGTTTGAATCAAGCCAAATTTTGGCTTGATTCAACCGTGCATTTGGCAGTGTTACCAGCAAAAGAATTTACTGAATTAATTACGAAATTCAAAATATATAAACATGGACGAAAATGAAGAATGCAAATTTAACTCTACTGTTATGCGTGCTGAGAAAAAGATTGGTGATCAGACTGAGCCATCCTCCAGCATGTTGTCTAGTCCACCACAATCTCCGTCTAAATCAAAAGCATTAGATTCTGGATTTCATCCCGACTTCATGTTTTGTGGCGAATGTATTTGCTGTGACGATGAATCAAATGGAAACGTGTCCAGCGATGTGGCCTCGTCTGCTCAAGCCGTACCGAATTTTCAAGCAAAGAAAACGAAGAGAAGAAACAGGAAAATGATGTTCATAAATACGGTCGATGATGACGTATCAAATGATGCAATCGGTGGATATGAAAATGCGACAATACGAATCGCTAATTTGAGTGAAACTCATCAGATTGAATTAATTGAATCTATTATGAGACCGAAATTGGGTGTCATGAAATGCAAAACCTTTTTAGATGACGACGATGCACTGAAACACCAGCTGATAATTATCACATTTGATCCGACCATCACATCAAGCAAACACATTTTAGAGACATTGATAGATTTGGGACTAGATGCAGAATTTGATCAAATGAATTCTATTTCAGATGCTCGTGAAACATCACCGAATTTCTGTCGTTCATCCTTTTACGTCAAGGGAATATGTTGTGCAAGTGAAGTTCCTATCGTTACAAATATTCTACGAACTGCATCTAGAACAGCCGTCAAAAAAATTAGTATTAATATCACTGCTAGAGTTGTTTATGTAGATCATAATCCGAATGAAATTTCAGCAACACATCTAGCAGAACATTTGACAAAAGAAGGGTTTACTGCAATTGTGACTAAGGATGGTAATGGTGTTCAAGACACAAAGGGCAGTATTGGATATGGAATAAGTTTAGACACAAAAGAGGAAATAAAATTTGTTGAAAGTACTCTCAGAGCTCCTAGCTTAGAGACTGTGGAAGATGCAGATTATGTCACTCAAGTGCTTGAAGAGAACGATTACCTTTATCAAAAGGTCCGATTTGTCAGTCCAAATATCGCATCCAGGACAATAAAAATTGAGCACAATCCTGTTTTAGTCAGCGCTCAGCATATTGCAGACTTCTTGATGGATGTAGGAGGTTATTCCAATGTGTCCGTTATATCAGATGGTGATCTAGAGTGTATGATGTTACCAGCTTCCATAAGTCGTACCGAGGAATCCAAGAAATTGAGGGTATTTCGACTCATCTTGCCCAAACATCTTGGTATCAATATAATTTTGAGTGGATTATTCTGGATCGTCAGTATGATCGGTGCCTTATTCGAGCGATGGTATTATTTGAAGTATGCAGGCTTATTTTCAGTTCTGTTTGGTTTGCCCTCGGTTGCTTCGAAAGCTCTACGCACAGTGAAACGGTGGCATTTCGATGCAAACTGCATGATGGTTATCGCAGCACTTGGTGCATTAGCACTGCAAGAATATGATGAAGCAGCATCGGTATCATTTTTATTTGCGATTAGCGAATTTTTAGAAGATCAAGCTACAATGAGAGCAAGAAAAGCTTTGGATTCAATAGTTAAGTTGCGCCCCGATCATGCAAATCTTATTGATACAGCAACAGGACAAATATCCATCATATCGGCGCATAATCTCAAAGTTGGAAGCTTGGTGAGTGTTCGAACAGGTGATAAAATTCCATCCGACGGAGTTGTTGTGGAAGGAGAATCACATGTTGATGAATCTAGTCTCACTGGTGAGTCAGTACACGTTTTGAAGACTATTGGCAATCCTGTATCAGGGGGGACTATCAATGTAGGCAGTACAAGATTGGTTGTAAAGACGACTACTCTTGTAGAAGACTCGGCTGTATCTCGCCTTGTCAGGCTCGTAGAGGAATCTGCGTCAAATCGTTCGCCAACTGAACAAATAGTAGACGGATTTGCTAAGAGTTACACTCCCTTTGTTATTTTCTTGGCTATAATAATGTGCACCGTTCCATGGATATTTGGAGCCGAAGTTGGTCGACATTGGACACTTAATGGTCTAATCATCGTGGTGATCGCGTGTCCTTGTGCGTTGACTATTTCTACGCCCGTCACTTATGCGGCAGGGCTTGCGGCTACAGCTCAAAAGGGTATAATTGTCAAGGGAGGAGCTAGGTTAGAAGCTTTGGGAAATGTAAAAACTATTGTTTTCGATAAAACAGGCACATTGACAGAGGGAAGGTTTCAACTGATTCACCTTGATGTCATCGGTACGCAGAAAACAAGACGTCAAGTACTTGAACTCTTGGCATCCATGGAATCACATTCTAGTCACCCACTTGCCGCAACATTAGTGAATGCGGCTAAACAAGAAGGAGTTCAGATTTTAAAGAACGGATTGGTATTGGATCATACTGTCTTGAAAGGTGAGGGAGTCAAGGCGACTGTTCATGGTGTCGAAGTGTATGTCGGAAATTCTCGATTATTTCAACGTATAAAACTTTATGACACGCTGCCCTCGACTGAAAAAGAGAAAGCCTTATCGTGGAGTACAAAAGGTGGTACTGTAGGATTCCTAGGCATACCTGGTATGGGTATTATTGGAATGTTTTTCGTTGCTGATGGCGTGCGCAAAGAAGCCAAGGAAGTTATTTCGGCGCTCTTGGATGATGGTGTAAATGTATTGATGCTGACTGGTGACAGTCATAGTGCTGCTAAAGTCGTCGCGAATGAAATTGGGCTGCCGGAAGAAAATATTCGAAGTCACTTTTTACCCGAGGATAAGTTGCACTTTGTTGCCAGTCTCCTGGGTGTTTCAAAACGAAAAGGACATGCTTTTTCTAAGAAAGAGTTGCTCCTTTTCTGTGGAGATGGTATTAATGATGCACCAGCTCTCTCTATCGCAGACGTTGGAGTTGCTATGGGTGAAGGTGCTGCCTTGGCCATGGAAATGAGTGATGTAACTTTAATGGATTCCAATCTGACAAAATTGCTCTTTAGCATGAAAATCGGAGCGAAGGTTATTGTTACAGTCCAAGAAAATATTGCAATAAGCGTAGCTGTGAAGTTTATTGTGATTGCATTGACGTTTGCGGGCAAAATGACTTTGTTGGCAGCGATTGCATCAGACGTTGGCGTCATGCTATTGGTCTCAATCAATGGAATGAAGCTTCTACCTGGCGGTCCAAGACTATGCTGCAAAATGCGAAGACACTACGCCAAGGTACCCATGCAATCTACTAGTTTATCGGAAATAGTGTAAATTACAAATTCACCGTTGTTCATGGCGATGACTTTGTTTCATTATAGCTCTGCTTTTGACGCTATTTCAATAGCGGTAACCGCGGCCTCAACAAGAGATTCACCATTCAATTCTAAACCATTGCCTCGAACGATACGAATGACAATTTCGTTCGTATCCATAGACTTTAATGGTAACGATGAAATCCGATGAAAGATGTACATGAGCCCAAAACAACCAAGAATTAACCATACTGTGAGTCCAAGAAGCAATATTATTGCTGATAGACCCAAAGCTGTTTTATATTTCTTTGGAATCATATTCAGGATTAGTTTTGAAAAATGAGTCCAGGATATTTCATGCTCTTCTTCATGTTGTTCATTTATAGATGGAACACTTGGTTGGAAGCGCTTGGGTAGAGTCTTGTAAACCGATCGTTTCGTCAAACTAATGCCGTCTCGATTTGATTCTTTAGCATTGAACTCCCTATCTGCCTTTGTGCTATACTGTAAAGGAGCAGGTATCTTTCCACCATTGATTTCTAATTCACTCAATGTTCTATAAAAATGAGTCAACGATGAATACCTTCCATCATTCACATCAAAATTACTGTTTTCTGTAGTTTCGAAAGCATCAACTTTGCAGTCTGGGGATACAAGTGGGTCCACACTGTCATCCTCATGGGCCAAAGTCTTATTTTCACCTGAACCAGCTATATTTCCTCTGATTAAAGTTTCTCTGCTTTCATTGTAAACCAAATCTCCGCTGTAGAATAAGTCTTCAATAGCTCCGTCTTCATCATCTATACAAATACTATCGCCAGCGACACTTCGAGTAGTGGTGTTTAGATTATCTCCATGTAAATTATCATCAGACTGGTATCGATAAAGTTCGTCTCGGCTATTCTCGTGTCTTAGCTTAATACTTTCTCGGAGATATGTCAAGTCCAAAATATCTTCTTGATTCTCAATGGCATTCTCTATTGTTTCGTCTCTTTTCAAAGGGCTGAGTAGATGAATACTTTCGGTTGAAATGAAGTCTTCATCCTTGTTCAAGGGTAGAATCACACGACTTGGAAGCGATGATTCATCGACTTCATAGTCTTCTTGTTTGCCTAAAGAGGTTAGCCAGGCATGATCGCTTCGTGTTCCTTCACCTATACTACTCAAAATCGCGTCTTCAACACCTATACCTAAATCCGAGGCATCGTCAAGTATGACTCGATTTGAATACGTATCTTTGGTGTATCTATTTCTTGTGTATCTTTTTTTCGAATTTACAGCTGCACTCGAGTCACGAGTGGATAGACCGGCTACTTTCACGCGTCTTTGCTTGCGTCCTTTGCTCCTTGGTCCATATACGTACCTTTCTGATTCAAGCACATGAATGAATTGAGCTGTTGTTTCTGCCAAAGCAATCGTCGTTTCATCTTGCCCTAATAGTTCAATCGTTTTCCATAACAATTCAAAGAATGAGTGGTACAAAAGTTTTGCTTCGCCGGATGATAGAGTATCAATTATTCGGATAATTAAAACAGGAATGGATGATACAAAGATTTTCATTTCAGGGGTGCGGATAGAATCTATTCCTTTCACAATCACTCCTACGCTTTCTACGATGACTTGCCTACTATTATCAGACGCTAAGAAATGTATTGAATCAGATACAATGTTGTCAATCTGAGATGTGACTTCTTTTCCCTTGGTGGATTGAGAGAGTATTTTAAATATGTTGTGTATGCTGCTTGCCAAAAGCTCAAGGTATTGATGCAGTCTAAGAGGAGTAATCAATTGAAAGAATCTTTGAAAAGTGGGGAACAAAGATTGTACTAATTGAGACAATGCAGGCGTTACTACTTTGGAAGATGTTTGAAAAGTAAGTTTCATAAGGTTGAGAAGTTGTTCTAGAATAAAGACAACGGATTCTTTGTCTCGATCTTCGGACCTTGATGGATTGGGGACACTTGTGTTGTCGTCAACGGTATCATCCTCGCGATGAGAGAAGGTCTTGACAGGATGTCCACTTGTCTTTGAGCTCATGATCAAAAATCTAATACTGTTTCTGTCGTTAGTAGCTGCTTCGATACCTACTTATTAAAAATGAATTTTAAAAGTTTTTTAAAAAAAAAGGTCGTTTGGTACAGTAGTTTTGAGGTTGTTCTTCATTTTTATAAACATAGATAAAAGTGATCATTGAAGTAAACCGTATTAAAATCGTATCTTCGTTTTTGTCCGTCATTTTTTGAAGAAAGTTTTTGTGTGTGTCTCTCTCTCACTCTCTAGAGAGTATGTAATAACTTTTCTATTCTAAACTAGATTATTTCTCACAATCAGGTTATTTTGTCTCTTATAAGTCCTACAAGTATTATTTTTTGAGAACTACCGAAAACATATGTTGTCTATGATAGTCTTTGATTTTTGTTGACCAGCCGAGTCCGAGATTCTTGTCGACCAGCTCAAACCCGATTGTAAAATTTAACTTTGAAGTTCTCAAAAAATCATAAAATACATTGAGAGGTAGAGAACAAGAATCGCAAAAGTGCTTGTCTTTGTAAAGGCTGATGAAGCATCATCGTCGTCGTCATCATTATTTTCATTTTCAATCAGAACAACTCGTGTGGGAGATAGGGACGGAACGGTAGACGCGGTAATAGACGGAACTGTAGATGGGGAGAGAGATGGAACGTTAGATGGGAGTAGGGATGGAACTGAAGAAGGTTCCCTGCTTGAAACTATAGAAGGCTCGATGCTTGAAAATGTTGTCGACAAGAATCCCTCAAAAGCACTTGTAAGTGAACTCAGGCATTCTTGTCCTTTACCTGACTTCACTTGGTCAAGTAGCATACATAGTTTTTCACTCATAATATCTGAAGTACTATTGTTGCTTGAACCATAGCTGTAGGAGTACGAGGACGATTCTTCGTAATTGATATAATTGATAAATTCATTCATCTCTTTCATGAAAGCATCATCATCCATATGGTTCTCGAAAGCATCGTCATCCATAATAGAATATGGTTTATCATCATCGTAGTTGTAACTGTATGAATCTTCTTTCGTTTGGGAGTACAAATAATAGTAGGAAAAGACTTCGTTTTCATTCTTGTAGTGATATGAGTGATCTCCGTAATGATAAGACATAGAGTAATCCTCATTCTTGTATTCATAAGAGAATGACATGCTTAGATTCCAATCGCCATCATCAATGAATACGTCCATACAGTACTCAATGGCAGCTGGAGCAATATTATCTGGACAATGATCATGCGTTGATGGATCAAAAATATCTGTGGAACGCATCGCAAAATCAAGCATACACAACAGCGGCGGGCTAACAGATAATTCAGAAATGATTGGCACTGCAAAGTTCAAACATTTTTCTACACTTTGAAATAATAGAAACGTAGATGCCGATTCACCGCAAATGCTCTCCCAGCACCCATTTACCCCAGAAATGGATTGCAACTTGTTCCATGCTATATCAATATCTGTATTTGTTGGTGAACATTGATCGATGAATGGCGCAAAATAGGTATTTTTTTCAATTAGTGCTGGACGAGGAATGATGCATTTTTGAGGCTCGATGTATTCAGTCTGACGACCAACTGTGTGGTCAAAATCATGAAAATGTTCTCGTTTCCGACGAAGTCCGCTTGTTGTTTGCTTTACTTGGAGTTTTCGAGATGCTTGACCATTTACAAACTCATTATACATTTCCCGTTCAATACATGAATCAAAATTTATCTCAACGTTAGCGCAAGTCAAGACTTGTTCAGCAGCCAATGCTGGAACATCGACAATGTTTTCTATAGTTGTTTGAGCGTCATCAATAAAATTAGTACAGAGATTTGTCCAACATGCGTCTTCGCTAAATAGCGAATCGATTGTAAGAATGACGTTCTGAATCTCATCAATGTCAACATCTTCACCATTTTCAGAACAGATAATGGATGCCCCTTGTACTATATGAGATACCATTTCGCTATCAATCTCTGGAGGGTAGCAAAACGATTTTGCATCCTCTAGTACTTCATGGACAGCAGTCTTGAAATCGAATTGTCGTTCCAATAGATGCCTTGCGTGTTCTCCTCCAGTTCCTCCCTCCGACCCAAAAAGAAGCATTTCAAGACTTGTAGAAATAATGCAAGAGTTAGGATCAATTACGACTCCACTGCACTGACCAACACTTTCGAATAGTAGAGAAATAATTTGATTGGTTTGGTTTTCAATTGAACGACAAAGGTCCATGAAGCACCCCTCAGCGCTAAACATGGTGTACAGAGCCTGCGAAAGTGCATCGGCATCTCCATTGGAATATCCACAAATGGTATTACCAACTTCAATTATGTTGTTGATGGTATCTTCGTCGATAATAGGAGCGCGACAAAGAAATGACCCATCATGTGGTTGCGAAGGTTCTATCGTGGATTCAGTTAAGATTCTCCTTGCTAAGAGACCTTCGGATCCAGTCATTTCACCGCTTAAAATCTGATTTATGGCAAAATCAGCAAGGCAAGTTTCAGGATCAATTTGAACACCAGAACAAATCCCGATGGTTTCAAAGAGAACGTTTTTAACGTCAGAAATGAGTTCACTTGCGATGGAACTCATCGATATCTTCTCTTTTGATGCTTCACATGCCTCAACCAAGCACCCATCGCTAGTAAAGGCTGACATTAGCGAGCTTACGTTTGTATCAACAGTTTCCTCGTCGATGTCGACTCCAGCTTCCACGCATATCAATCTGGATTCCTCAAAGACTGAAACAAGGTCACTTTCTAACACATTGGGAGGAGAGCACGTTTCCAAATCAAATGCAACCTCTCCAACTTGGTTTGAGTACAAAGTTACGAACGTTTTCATCAAACATGAGTCAAAATTGATGTCCAATTTACAGCTGTTTGTAAGCGCGTCCTGGATATCAAAATAATCGTTTTCTTCTGGGCTTGAATGATATGCTCCTGAAGTGCTGAAGCATGATAGTAAGAATAGAGCACGAAAGTTAAACATGTCTTTTTCACTTTCAACAAGAAACTTTAGAAAGATTTTTATGTTTTATTGTTGACTCAAGTACTGATCAAATCAGAAGAAGAAAACAAACGAAAAAAATATGAATTACTTTACACTCATTGATCTATTGAACGTATGCTTGTCGATTACAATAAGCGGTATCTTTCCAAACAAGAGTTGTGATATTCACATCTTATACGTTCCTCTCATCAAACGATTCAATTCAAATTTGATAGAATCTTTACCATTTTGTTCTGCGTACTGCATAGCTTCCTTGATAACTACAACGGTTTCATCCAAATTTAGTCCGAGTGTTTCGCCCTTGTAACTGTTTCCACATGATACAGAAACGATTGTATCTAATGGTCGAATGCCTTGGTCCATAGCTCCCTGGGTAACTCCATTTACTAAAACGAGATCTTTGGTCTCAACTAAATCAATCTCTGGTGGAATTCCGAGCTGGACTTCTAATCTTGCGATTGCATATCCTATATTTTCATCGTCTTCATTTATATATTCAGTACCCTGGCTCTTAGCTATTTCGTGGTACAACTCTTCATGAGCAGCAAGAAGAGTGGTTTCTAAAACCAAATTTGGTCGTGCAGGTGGACCAGAGTCAGCATCAGGAGAAACTCCCACTTTCATAGGATAGCGTGCATTTGAAACATGACCTGGTGCAGAGAAAGAGTTTGCAACTGCTACGATGCATAGAAAATAAAAGAATAAAAGAAAGCAGGGCATGATTTTGAGGGTAGCTAATGCAAGCGCGAGTCTTTGAACTTTTACGTCGTTGTCGTTTATTCATTTTCAGTTCCGTTGTCGTTTTTTAGGTTGCTTATCTTTTTTGGCGCAAAAAGTGGAGCAAAAAGTGTCATTTTTTCTCGTTGTGATCAAATGGATCTATCCAAGGCCTCTCTTTAATAGTAGTCCCCAGGCAGTCACGAGGAAAACAAGTAAAGATATTGAGTTGATAAGGACTGTCCAATCTTTGAGTTTTGTGGTGATGTTCTTTTTGAAAAAAAGCAGAGTCGTGTTGATGAGCGAAGCCATGGAAGTTGATACATATAGTCTTGGGATTTTCGTTAGCTTTGATCCAACAAAGAATATCAAAAATACATTCATAAATTTCTTGACTATCAACAATATGGAACCCATATCGTGGGTACCAAGTCTATTTGATGAATGGGGTGTTATTTCTTTCGAGGCCCACAAGGCGGACGCGGTAAAAAAGAAACAATTAATAAGAACATACGATAGGAATCCGGCATAGCCTTTCTTTTGAAGATGTTCAGTCTGGTCTCTTGTAACTTTCTTCAGTAGCAATTGGAGCCTGTCTCCTTTCCGCAAAACCCTTCGAACATACTTTAACGCAGGGCTTTGATGAGGGAAGAACTTAATGTCTTCTATTTGAATATCTGTGTTGGCAAGTTTACTACCTATCTCATTCAGCTCAGCTTCTATCTCTTGTCTCTTCATCCGTTTTGGTGGAGCTATAGTTTTATTTGCTTCCCAAATGGCAATCGATGCATATTCAATGTCTCTTGCATTGTGAAAGATAAGATTACGTGGTGATAGCTGTGACCATCTTGTGGGCATATGCTTACGTTTTAGTCTGATTGGAAGACCTTTCTTAAATTCAATACACGACCATCCTTTTTCTTTGAATATATTCACGTACTTAGACGCTTTATTCATTTCAGGGATTGTTACTACTTCTTCCAGCAGCATAGTCGTGATTTCCTTGGGGATCCGTAATAAGGCACAAAACCCCAACACTATGGAAAGAATTTTCCGTCCTTCTTCAAATTCGATGTCTTGGTTGTATATTGTTACTTCACGAGATGGGTTAATTTTGTAAACTGATTCCAGCATATTCAATACTTCTTTGATGTCGACTTTGATGTCCGGTTTTATGCTACTTTCTATGAAAACTCTGGATATTTTCCTTAAGACTCTCAACGTTTCAGGATGCAAAGCAGTGAATGATTCAATAGGTAAAAATGATAAATCATCAAATTCGCTCTCGTATCCATTCGTTCCTAGTTCTCCAGACCAGAATGACTTGGAGAATCTGATGAAATAATTCTGTCTATCATGGACCTTCTGGAACGGGGATAAATTAAATGTTCTGCCGAGCGGTTCATGAAAAGGTATAGGTACATTAGGTGTCATTCTAGAAGAGAATAATACGATAGAGATATCGGGTGTCATGTCTAGGACTTGGTATTTATCTGCAACTCAAAATTTCGACCATTGACCTCTCTATCTCTCTGATAGATATAAAAACGTAATACTGTAATGTGGGAGGTGTCTGGTGTCTCGGTGTGGTGTGGTGTCTGTTGTCTCTTCC
>Ga0213868_10002557_pt1 | contig 17372 bp, 12 predicted proteins | sample PICome_9_FD_160087 | JGI IMG/M metagenome (GOLD analysis project Ga0213868, IMG submission 160087) | Coastal seawater microbial communities near Pivers Island, North Carolina, United States - PICO127 | ecosystem: Environmental > Aquatic > Marine > Coastal | place: USA: North Carolina...
TCACCCACTACCTTACGAATCTCGTGAGCGCGCGAGTGTTTGTTAAGCCCAAGAGATGCACGGTAATAATCGTTAGACATTTCGATCGACTCTAAAGAGTAATGTCCGATTCTATAGACAACAGACTCAACGTTATTCTTTGTGTTCATGGAATTCGTTCACATCCGATTCCCGGAGAAGGCGTCCTTACACTTTCCAAGAGTTCCGAAAAAGTTGAGGAATTCGAAAAAAGTGGTTAAAACTTTCAGATCGCTTTGGTCGCTTTCCAGTCAAAAACCTCGCCTGTAAAATCCTTAACGATACCAGCTTCGACCGCAAGCTAGTCTAAGATCTTGCCGCTAGGCGATTCGTGAACGAGGCCCGTGGCGACCTGCTGATCGGCCCGCTCGGAGTGGGGAAAACCACCTCGTCCAAGCCATCGGCCGACCGCTTATTGAGATGAGAAAAACGGTGCCCTTTCGGTCGATCTTCGAAGACGTGGCCGAGCTTATGGAGGCCGATTTAATGATCCAGAATAGGAAGATAATGACCCGCTACCTCAAATGCGATTTCCAGATAATCGACGATATGGGAATCAAGCACCTGCCACCCGAATCCCACGAAAATTTTTTCGAAATCGTGATGCACCGTTATGAAGCGAAATCCAATATGATGACCTCGAACCGAACCCCAGTCTAATGGGGCAAACTAATAGGCGGCGGACCAAACGTGAACATCTTGGACCGCTTTTTTCGCTATGTCCAACTTATCAAAATAAAAGGCAAAAGCTACCGGATGAGAAATCAGTCTTGCCCTCAAATCGCATGAAACCCATTAAAACCTCACGTTCACTTGGAGCCTTTCGAAACGATGACGGCTGGTGCACTTTGAAAAAATTTTGAAACTCAAGGACGTATCAACTAAAAAGCACCTTGCAGACTCATTACTGAACATTTTCCTATAGAAACCTCACGCAGTACGAATACACATAATAAGCCCTGGACCGAAATACACGACCCAATCCCATAACCGTTGAAACCCAAAACACACCTGAAAAGACCAAAGACACTTTACCTCCATGAAAAATCTTGGTATTAATGACAACGGTTTTCACATCAGCAGAGGAACAAATATCTCCCATCTGTTCATAGACAAACACCTTCCACGCGGCGATCGAAAAAGCTATTTCAACGAAAGAGACATTTCGCAGATTCTGAAATTCGGCTTCGACCATATCAGACTACCTGTAGTTGAAGATCGATTATGGTTTAGTAATGGAGAAAAGAACGCCGAGGCTTTTTCTCAACTTATTCATGTCGTAAACCAATCAATCAAGGCAGGCCTCAGGGTTATCCTATGTTTTCACGAACTTAAATCACACCAATTTTCTTCAATGGGTGCTATAACGCCGGCACTATTTTTAGACTCAAACGAAGTTGACCTCTTTTGCGATAAATGGTCCGAATTGTCCTCACATTTCAAAAGCACGCCAGAGAGTTCCTTAGCCTATGAATTGCTTAACGAACCCCTCGCCCCTTCGGACGAAGACTGGAACAAAGTTCTCAGGCGTGTTTACGCACAAGTTAGAATCAAAGAAGCGAAAAGAACATTGATAATTGGATCCAATTACTTTCAAAGGCCGGAAAAGATTAAGCGTCTTTGGCTACCTGAGAACGACCATAATATTATTAGATCTTTCCATTTTTACTACCCCGAGATCTTCACTCACTACAGGACATCATGGAGTACCATGGGTGAATACGACGGTCCGGTTTCCTATCCCGGACGACCAGTTCCCAAAGAATTTGTATACAAACTTGATACCTTGGGGTTGCATCCTGAAATAACAAATCAGCCAGTATCAAGGTTGTTAATAACGAAACTTTTAAAAGATGCTATTGGAGATGCTCAACAATCGATACACCCTGTATACTGTGGAGAGTTCGGTTGTTCCAAAGAGGTACCAATAAATCTACGAAATCTATGGTATCGAGACATCGTTGAATGTTTGAAAAACGCAGACATCGCTTGGGCACATTGGGACTGGAAAGGGAATTTTGGAATTCTCGACAAGGATACCTGGAGGCCATCAGGAATCCATCTAGCTATGGGATTGAATACCCCGAAATGGGGTTTTCCAAAAATTCCCGGCTCAACTCTAAAAGAAAAGCTGAGGCATCGGGCTTCGAGAGTATTGGCCAAGTTCCCACGGCTATACACTCTCCTCAAAACCATTAAGAAATAAGCGAAAGCGCAGAACTGTGCTCGGCGGAGCAGACGTGCTCGATTCTGGAGGTGTCGAGGTCGGCATTCGCTACTAAATAATCTGCTGTAACAGCTTGGCCTGCTTGGTTTCCAATATCCCAATGGTGTCGATTATGTATCGATTAGAATATACCCTAAAAGTTGATAAATATACCTTATAAAGTAGTATATATATTAGATATAATTGTATTTATAGGGCATTTACAGACCACTAAATTCTCGATAGATAATCAGCTTCTCTTAACTGAAAATTGATTACAGGGTAATAAAGTTGGTAAATCGTTTTCAAACTTTTTATCTATTTCTTTCTTTTCTTTGGGATTAACACGGCCAACCGTAAAAATAACATTCGAATAGGCAACATAATTTTCGCCCTCTGCCGCAAACGCATGTAGTCGATATATACCATTTTCTTTCGGTGCTCTAAAGGTTATCTGTGGGCCTTCTTCTTCCACGATAAGTCCCTCCAAGAGCTCTAATTCTTTTATACTTTTTCCATATACCATTTTCCCAAGTCCATTGCGAATCTCCCAACTGTAATCAATCTCTCGCCCAGAAGCATTTTCTACGAACACCGATGCCTCATACAGTTGTCCACCTTCTAAGCCGAGAGATAGGCTTTCGTTCTCTTTTAGCGCTTTTTCTTCTTTCCGAAGGACGAATTGAACTTTTTTTATTTTCGCACCGTTCGGATTTTCGATGTTTGGTCTGCTTAGCTCCAGAGAACGTTCCCTAATTAAATCTCCGCCCCATACAGTCGCTAGGGCACCGATGGAATCCGTAGTACGATCTTCATGTAGCAATCCCCAGTAGGTTGAACTTTGCTCATCTCTGTCACCCCAGAAAAAAACAATACCTCCAACACAAAGTTTTCTTGAGCTCTCCAGGATTCGGCATCTCTCACCAATAAGCCTGCTCTTTTCAAAACTCGTAGACTCCTCTCTTGCTGAACGGTGCCCTTTCCAATTTTTACTCCACCATCCATTGATCCCCCACTCTGTTATTAATATTGGTTTTTTCCACACAGAGTTCGCCGCAAACAAATTATCTTCCATTTCATCATAGGCATTTAGTCCAATGTAGTCCAAGTTTTGGCTGTAATTTACGATTTCACTAAGCTTCTGCTCCACATTAAAGGGAGATACCGCGTAGCCCACAAAATGGTCGGGATCTACTTTTTTAATCTTTTTCGCTATTTTATCTAATTTTTCCCAAACGTTTTTATTATACCCACCCTCATTCACATCTGAGCCAGGGATAATTGCGTGCTCATTACCCAAGGACCACATTAATATTCCCGGATGATGCTTTAACTTATTAACGATTTCGATAATTTTCATCTCAAGCTCTTTCACTTGAGCTTCGCAATCCCAATCCATTCCGTCTCGTTGATGAAGTATCGGCAGGTTCACGTAAGCATACAATCCGCTGTCATAAGCTTCACGGATCAAGTCAACATTAGCTTCTATTCTTACTACATTACCGCCAATTTTTTTCAACAACTCTGGACGACTGACTTTATGATGCATGACTGCTCCCCTGATAAAAAAGCTGTTTCCGTCCTGTTTCAGAACCCATGCTCCCTCTTCTTTAACGAAGGCCCAATTTGGATCTTCACTTTTGTGAAGGAAGAACGATACAAATGCGACGACGCCCACAAAAATCGTATAGTATACAATCAATTTTTTCATTTCTGCGTTATTGTTTTTTTTAAACGTGACTAACCTTGCATTGAAAACATTATTATACAACTTAACTTCCCCCGTTTTCGCGACGCCCTCAATTCTTAATTTAGACTTAATCAGAAATCCCTAAACTTAGCAATTTTAATTCAAAATACAAAACAATAAGGGATTTTATCCCTTAACTATATTTATTTAATGTAAAGTATTTTTGCTTTTTCATATCCACAGAATAGAATCTTTATACTATTGTGTTAGTTGTATAGTTTTGGATAATAAAACCGTTTGGATTAATAATGTATCGTACACCAACATGCGGGTGCCACCGTCACTGGGATTCTCTTTAATAACCATCCATCTTAGCGAAAAAAAGTTCCGGTAGTAATAAGTTTGTCCCTCCTTATCTAGATGTGGTAAATTATTTTTGGACTTACAAACTTTAGTTTACTTTATTCAGCTTGTGATATTCTATATTAAATATTTCATCAGCATACTTAGAAATCGTGCTATCGTGAGATATAATAAAAGTATTTCTGTTTATTTTTTCGTTAGCAAGTGAATCTAATAGTTTTTTAATCGCTGCATCACTTAAATGATTCGTTGGCTCATCTAAAATTAATACTTTTGGTTTTCGCAATAGTGCACGGCTAATGGCAATCAGCTGTTTCTCCCCTCCTGAAATCAATTCTCCAACATCATCGAGGTTAGTATTATAGCCATTCGGTAAGTTTTTTATGAAATCGTGTGCATGCGTATTAGTCGTACATTCAATCACTTCCTCCATTTTCGTCTCGTTAGAACCATATATAATATTCTCGTAAATGGATCCCCGAAACAGAAGCGGATTTTGCGGAACGATTGCTATCCCAGATCTTAAATCACCCATTTTGATTTCGTCATATGGGATTCCATCTGCCGCTATAAAACCACCTTGAGGTCGGTAGAACCCCATGACCAAATTTGTGATAGTGCTTTTACCTGAACCATTTGGCCCCAACAATAACGTAACCTTGCCTAGAGCCAACTCCATGGAAGCGTTTTCGAAAACAATATTACTACCATAGCTGAAATGAATATTATTTAGTTTTATATTTCCTTTCAATTTTATTGGGGCGGTACCCGCATACGGTAAACGCTTCTTCGTCTCCACTAACCGGAAAACCCCGTTAAGCGATTCGTTACCGGAAACCAATAACGGTATTGCTGCTATTAATGGACTAAAATAAGCCTGCAAAAATTTTGCACCAATATAAAAAGATAATAATTCTCCCAAGCTTATGAGACCGATAGATATTAAAAAGCTTCCCGTGAACAGAGTAGCGATTCCACTGAATCCGGTTATAAAATATTGGAAAACAGCATAATCTGCTTTTTGAATATCCATATCCACATATCGCTTTAGGTATTCAGCTAGATTATTTTGTTGTTCTCTAAATTCCGTGACTTCCGCATTTTGCTGCCTTGTTAATTCGGCCATCGATAAGACGAACCACAGTTTCTTCGCTAAGAATTGAAAAGACTTACGATGTAGATCGACTCTTTTCCTTATTTCTTCCGAACAAAATCGTGTTATGAATACTTGAATAGGGGATAATAATATTAGTAAGACAAATAGGCGCCACTCTATGTTTATTAAAACACCCGCTAGCACGCAAGAAGCAAACAAAGAAGGTAGAAAGGTGGAAATCAACACATTCGCTATTGCTCCAATGCGATCAACGTCAGCAAGAAATATCGTGTGAGTTTTACCGGTATCAAGGTTTTTGATATAATCGAGAGGAAGTCTGTAGTAACGCGAGATCAGGTCTTCTCTGATCTCTTTCAATATCTTGGCCCCAGTATTTATTGACATGCGTTTTATGACAAGTCTCAAACTTCCTCCGATAAATATTAAACCTAGTAATAATAAGCAAACATATAGCAGAGTAATTAGATTACCTTCAGGTATAACCGTATCAATTAGGTAATTAACTATAAAAATTATAGGAAATACCGCGATCGATTGCATAATCGAAAGTAAAGTTATGATGGAGATTTGCTTGTATTTATTTCTGTAGAAGCTAAAATAATATTTCCAAGCACTATTGTTCATTAGGGAATGTCTCTTCGGTTTAGGCTAAGACTTCTTCAAACACCTTTACCCACTGATCTGAATTCTTTGTTTGGAACGGATGCCAGCGTTGGGATCGCATTGGTCTGCGGAAGCTTAGTAGATAAATTTAAGGACACGAGTGCACGGTATGCTTGCAGCATCTTTTTCGATTTAAAAAGTTCGCAGGCTCGTTCGTACGCTTTCTGTCCCAGTTTCTCACCGTTCTTAATTCGGTGTCCCCAGTTTTCTATCACGGACGATATCTGTTCTGAGGCCAGAGTCGGATTCGCTCGGGGATCAGAGACCAGGAACCCAGTGGAGCCGAGGGCTTCAGGTATTCCGCTTACATCACTAGCAATCACCGGTAAACTCTTCGCCATAGCTTCGATTACCGACAATGGCATTCCTTCGTACTGAGAAGGTAAAACAAAGAGATCCGATGAATCCAAAAGATCTTCGACGTCATTCCGAGGACCAAGAAAATGTATCGAATCATCCACTCCCATCTCAGCAGCCATTGAACGAAAGCGATTTTCTAAAGTACCAGTCCCGATCCAAACAAAATGAAGCTCTGGCCAGATAGTGGTATCCTTGAGAATTTCAATCGCCGACAGCAGGTACTGGTACCCTTTCATGACCTCCATCCGACCAACGGTCGTACAAACAACACTGTTCTTCGAGATGCCCAACTCCTTACGGATACGCAATCGAGTGGATAGGTCACGCTTTTGGAAAAATTTGTCAGGACGCCCATTATGTATGACTCGGCCCTTGTTGAATGGGAGTGCGAAATGGGCTCGTAGATCGATAAGGTTCTGGTTGGATACAGACACAAGCTCTTCGGCATTTTCGAAAACTAGTCGCAAATCACCCATAAGCGGCGCTCTTTCCTCCCTCCACTGTTTGGTTACGCAATGAGTAAGAATGACAAAAGGTATTTCCATTTCTATCGCCTTCTTTTTAGCGTGAAGACTTGAAAACGGTGAACCGTCTGAGAAAAAGACCAGATCAGGTTTAACCGCTGAAAAGAGATCTTGGCAATCTTCGAGCGAGGGCCCTTGCATATCGGAAGCAGCATAGAGATTTTCCTCCCTTAGCCAATAGTGCTCAATTCCGAGTCTCATACGTTCAGCTACCAGCGAATGTTCCGCGAAGGGCTGAGCGCAAACGACTCGATAGCCAGCTTCTTCAAGATCCAGCATTATTATGTGGCTACATTGCTCCGCTCCATCTTCGCCCGAGCAATCTGAATACACTAGAATCGCTTGCCTTTCATCGTTCTTGATGCGACGAGGTCTAGTTATTCCGAATAGGGATTCTTGGCGCTTCTCTACTCCGCTCGCTTTTTTCTCTCTGATCGTTTTGATTCTCTCCAAAAGCAAACGATTGTTTGGATTCTCGTCGCTTGCACGCAGGCAAAGGGAGAGAGCCTCCTCTAGTTCAGAACGTGCAATCAACAACGTGGAAAGCTCCAAACATGCAGGCACGAAAAAAGGATCAACATCAAGCGCGTTGCGATACGCTTCGACAGCCAGGTCTGCCTTGCCACGCAACAACCACACACTAGCTAACTTGTAGTATGCTTCAGGTCCTTTATTAGTCTGTGATTGCCTTGGCATCTCTTATCAAACGGTCTTTCCTGGCAGAGGTAAAGAAAGGTACAAATCACTAGACTTGAAACTTTCGTAAAAAAAGTCTAGTGATAGCTTTCCACGAGTGGAACACTGCTTTAGGTAACCGTTTGTTTTCTTAATTAGTTCCATGTCGAGCGCTTTCTCCGCCGCCTCTTTGTAGGATTCGTAGTAAAATGGATAGTCTTCTCCCAGATACTGGATCACACTTGGGATTTTGTTTACGAGTAGCGGAGTTGCACGGGCAATGCATTCGACTACCGTGTTGTTTGCGCCGGAATCATATAGATCCACAAATCCTATATTCTGGCTTAAAAGGCTATCGTATTCATCGTTGGGAAGGTGTTGAATCTCGTGCGTATTCGCGGAATACGCTTTGGATAACGGGATGGTAATATTTTCCGCTTCCTTAGCCATAAGTTCCGTCAAGTAGCGATCCGCGTCGTCGAAGAACCGCGGAACAAGCCTAATTTTTTGATAACCAGCAGCGTTTCCCTCGGCCAATGGAAGAGCATAAATCGCATTGAGCTTACGAAGCCACCAGCCGACTTGTACAATCTTCTTCTCACGGCTCTGTTTAAAACGTTCAAAACTAAATTGAGCCTTTGGAATTTCAGCAGGGTGGATTAAGCTCAAAACAGGACAATCAACCTGGGAACGCAACCATTCCGCCTGGTAATCTGAAAGGCAAATCATGCCTTTACAGTGCTCCATGCTTCGTTTCCAAATCTCTTTCGCAAAGATCGCCTGCGGACTCTCTTGAGGATGGAACCAAGAAGGCATGCGATGAGGATTGTGGATAACTCCAATCCAAGGACGTTTGTATGGAGTAATACCCTTCTCTTCAGACGTTGCTAAGGCCTCGAAACCTCCTTCGTGCATAAGCCTCTTCAGTACATTTGGCTCACGCACTCCTTCCTTCCAGTGTTTCCAGGCGAAGTTGTCCTCTATGAACGAATCGAGGTACACACCATCTTGATGATGAAGGCTCTTTAACGAATCGATTGCCAGATTCCAACCGCCTCGATGGCACGAAAACACTTTCTGCCGGTTGATACAAATTTTTCCGTCAATACAGTTTGAATACGACTTAATTTTCTGAACCGAAACATCCACCTTCTTGCTAACCAGCGTCTTAAGATAATGGCTGCGAAAGACGAGTTTCGGATGCTTTGGATCGACCTCCAAAGCAGTATCATAATGATGAAGGGCTTCCGTTATTTCGCCTTCTTCCAGCAGAATGTCAGCGAGAGCGATTCGAGCATCGACAAAATCACTATCCAGATCCACGGCAGCCTGAAAAGTAATTCGCGCCATTTTACGATCGCCCTTCAATTTCCAAACCTTGCCCAGGTGGAATTTTATTTCTGCAGCTGATTTCATGCGTTCATGTATCCCATCGGACAGAAGCGAGCATACGGAGAAGTTTGGATTGGATGGCCTTCGAGCGACTTGTCTTCAATCCAATCGAAATATTTCTGAAAGCCGCTTCGTATTCCCTAAGTTCGATCTGTTGCTTGGCGAGACTCACTGCATAGTCGGCATAGTGCCCTCGTGCACTTTCCTCAATTCGAGTCTTCGAAGTTTCTGGCCAGTAGGACTTCGAAAGCTCAATTGATAGTAGACTGTCCTTAATTTGCTGCCCATTAAGCATCAAACCATCTGTTAGCGAATCTCCCTCCCGACCACAGAACAATAGCTGTTCGGGCTCATACCAAACCGGGTAATTCACAGCAACACGCTTCCACATATCCCAATCAAACGCAGAACCAACACTCGGCGAAAATCCACCGAGCTCTTCGAAAACACTACGCTTGACGACCATGGAAGAGAAAGCGAGACGACAGTAGACGCCAATTCGATCCATCCAGTTTTCAATTACGCCCGGATGCTCCCGCTCCAGAAACGAAGTCCACTTCCTTTCGCCTTGTTTGCCCATCAAGGCATATCGACTAAATGCTGCCCCCAATTCAGGTACAGTTTTGATGCCTCTACCGATGGCTTGATAGAAACCAGGGGCAAGCCAATCGTCATCGTGGACGATGTGGACCCAATCTCCGATAGCCCGCTCGATGCAAAGGTTGAAAATGTGTGGATGGCCCTTCTGCTCCTGAATCGGAAAAAATGCAACCCGACCTTTTCCGATCTCATTCACTATATCGCGAATCTCGTCGGTTTTCTCAGGCGAAACAAAATCCGCCACAACCTCAATCTGCATCTCTTCTCGAACTGCAGCCTGACACAAGATGCTCTCGAGGCACCGTGGAAGATGAGTCACTCGGTCGTGAACGGTTACCATGACAGATAACAAGGGCCTGACCGTTTTTGTCTCAAATTTCGAAATTTCTGGAAGCTCCAAGCCTCCTCTGTGACCCTGTTCCTCGACCTCAGTGGCCCGTTTCATGACCCCATTTTCGATCAACTGCTCGCTATGAGTGAGCTCGACAGAGTGTAGAACATCATAAAGCGTGAATCCCTTCGCATCACTATCCAAACGGCTAACGTATTGCTGGTACTGAAGTCCACTCTGGTAATGCTCTTTTCTTTTTACTTCTTCCGTAACTTTGCCTGCAAAGTCGGAGAAATACTTGAAATGCAACAGGCAACCTCGAGACTCTGCAACTACATCTCGTGGGAGGTTTGTCCAATGCTGACCGCCCGCGAGAATCGTATCCTTATCGTATTTGATCAAAGATACCTTACTTTGGCAGAAAGCATCATTCTGCCCAAACACACGTTCACGAACACCACCAAAGAAATAGGTCAAATTCCGAAACGGCCCTGCACGTTCGAAGCGTGAATGGTAAAACTGAGAGTCATAATAAGGGCACGTATCTAAAAATGGATTGCCCTGCGAATACAATGCATCGGCCACAGGACCTTTAGAGTACATCTCAAGAAGGACCGTCGGCAGTATTCGTTTACCCAGTTTATCTAACGATGAGCAATAGTCTGCCAATTTTACCGTCTCGCAATCTGGATAATAGAGCAATTCATCTACATCAACCGTAGCGCACCAACGCCCGAGAGCATTGGAACGCAATACGAGTTCAAACCAAACCGATCCGAAATTGGCCTTATTAAACGACAATCCTGATTGCCAAAGAAATACGTCATCTAGCTCAGCTAAGTAATCGACAGATCCATCGTCCGAAACATTGTCGATCGCAAAAAAATGAGTAATCCCCTGCTCGCGATAGTACTGCAGAAAATAAGGTAAGCGTTGCGATTCGTTTCGACAGACAAAGGCGCAAACCAAGGCATCTTCAGGCAAGTCCAATTCCTTGTCATCCAATCGTTTTAAATCATAGAGTCTAAAGGCCTCACTCAAACCTTGTTCGCGATCGATCAAGTTAATGTAGGCCTTATGCAATTCTGCCTCGTTGGGAAACGCTTCAAGAGTCTTAGCGTAGAAATCGAGTGCATCACTTGGTTCACCGCACTCCTCAAGTACTGAACCCATTTCGATATGGGCGATCACATGCTTCGGCCGTTTCTCGACAAACCGACGGTAACTCTCAAGGGCCTGCTTCCACCGCCCTCGCTTTTTCCATACACGAGCCAATTTGAACTGCTGGTCAATTTGCATGCTTTCGTTGGAAACGGCATCTTCGAAATCCATTTTTTGCTCCCGATCTCTAAAGCGGAATTTCACTAGATTTCCGTTCCACTTGCGCTTACTGCGATCCGGGAATCCCACAAAAAAATCTTTCAAGCCTACCTTGGGCCGAATACTCCAATTCGAACCCGCTCGATCACGATGTTGCCTCAGAAGCGAAGGTAGACTCTGCACACTCGCGCTACCGCCAGCGCTTAGGCTGTCTTCACTAATAGAATAGTAGAGACTCACATCCTCTATCATCAGTTTATTGGAATTTTGTTCCCATGCACGGAGAAACCAATCAGTATCCTCATTCTGAGTACGATTTGCATCAAATTCGCCAATCTTCGCAAACGAGCTCTTACGAATACTCAGACTGCCTAGGTTCACAAAATGGTAAGCGGGCGCAAGAACCCGAAGCTCCAATTCCTCACCTACTACATAAGACTCATTCGCCTCAACATCTACGATTTTCCCTTGAACAATATCGATGGACTCGTCGCTCTCCAACGCCCCGATCTCTCGATCTAGCTTATACAATTCCCAAACATCGTCGACATCCAAAAAGCAGATAGTGTCGCCAACAGCGAGACGTACTCCGTGATTTCTGGCTGAGGATGGTCCGGCATTCTCTTGGCGCACATACCGTATGCTTGGATACTTGTTCGCAACTTCGGCAATATTATCCGTAGAACCATCATCCACAAGGATCACTTCATCCGGAGTTCTACTCTGTGAATACACGCAATCAAGGGCTCGCTCAAGATAGGCGGCCCCATTATACGCAACTAAGATTGCACTGACGCTTAGCTTTCGCTTATTCATTCAATGTCATTTAGAAAATCGGCAATCGCTTCGGGAATACCTTCAATCGTCGTACCTAGATCAAGATGATGGCAGGCAACGGACTTAACTACCCCAGACATCTTCTTAAAGGAAGCGGGACCATCTCCAGGCAATTGGAACATAGTGCTCGGGGCAAGCGCACGCAAAGCGGCAATCGATGAAATATCGGAAACAGTCGTATCCGGAAGTCCCGTTATTTGAGGAACGAAGATCGTTTTCAAAGGGAAGGACTCGATCAGGCATTCGGGCAGGTGTTCATCGAGAAAAAGAAGTGCCTTCTCCTCTCCCAGTCTATCTAGGTTTGAAATCAAATCCCTGAACCGGGGAAAGCGAGCTATGTCGTCTGGGCCTTTCAGTTTCGAGGTGCTATATAGACTCCAAATACGCGGTTCATAGGGGTTCGAAGTATCTAGGGCACAGTAGTCGTCTCCCAAAAACTTCAGACGTGAATTGATACAGGACAAAGCGGTCGAAGATTTTCCACTACCTCCCTTACCGCAGATTATCACTCCACCTTCCTCCTTGCCCACAGATGCAGCGTGCACGAGTTGAAAGCCATTTTGTTCGAGCCACCAATTCAAGATCGGCGTAAGCGGGTATCCTTCTTCGTAATACGGAACGTCATCGACGCTTTTGATCCAATAAACCGCAGAATTCGTCTGCGTATTGTATAGACTGAGAATATCAGGCCCCAGATGGAAGATCGTGCGAATCAAATCACTGTGGAAGCCATTTATCTCCTTGCGAATGCCCAATCGTTCGAACCAGCGGAGCTGTAGCAGGTCAACTAGACTCGAAAGCATCAAAGGCAAAGGAGTCTTTGTAGAGACGCTGTCAAAGATCTGAATCGTTAACTCAGGTTCTCCTACCTTTTCAACTTCGAGGTGACCGATAGCGGCAGTCAGCTTACGAACCAAAGCAGGTCCCGCAAATTTCATCTCCACCGTTTTACCGGTAATACGAAAATGTTTCACCGTAGCACCGCCGATAGAGTCAATCGCTCTGTTAAACCCTTCCTCCGCCATATTGAAGTAAGCGAGTCTATCTTGATCTAAATGGTTCATTTTATTTCTTGGCTCTTTGCCGTTCTAGGTTCTCTCTAATCAAGCTGAGGTATTCCTTTCGGTCTTCAGCCATGGTAATTCCCTTATTTCCTTCGTGTATCCGTCTGTAGGTTACGATTGAGGGAACATTTTTGCTCAAAATTCCTGATTTTTTATAACGGGCATACCAGTCTACCCACTCGCCAATTTTCCATCGCACGTTAAAAGGCCCGACCTGCTCAAACGCCTTTCTTCGAATCAAAAGAGCAGATGGCAAATATCCTGAAACAGGTTCTTCCTGACACCGGTAACGCCTCCTGAATTCTTCTGGTAGTTCCGGACTGACAAATTGCTGGACCAGTCCCCAAGCAATTTGAGTGTCAGAATCCTTCGACAGGATACTGGTTTGTTTCTCCAGCTTATCCTCAACCCAATAGTCGTCCTGATCGAGGAAAGCGAGTAAGTCGCCTACCGACGCATCAACCCCTGCGTTTCTTGCAGCCGCAGTACCAGCGTTAGTTTGGTCAATTCGCACGATACGCTTTCCATACGTATCTAGAATACCGCTACTCCTGTCTGTAGATCCGTCGTTTACAACGATAACCTCAAACGGAGCAAAACTTTGATTGAGCACACTGTCGAGAGCTTGCCGCAAATATCTCTCGCCGTTGTATAAGGGAATGATTACGCTAACACGCAATTCTCTTAGCTGTAAACCTACAGTGCTTATCACCTTGCCTCGCTCCATTCGGGAATATCGGAAATCGAGAGAAGAGAACGGACAGCCTCGCCTCCACTTGTTTTCCTTCGTTTCAGTGAACGCCTCAAAACTTGTATCAAACCAAAATCACGCGTTCGATTCTCGCGCCGCGTTAAACTAGCTGCATGAATCCTGTGGTGGAGACCTTCACAGGCAATGCGCACCATAGAAATCTCGAGTTCACGCGCCCTGAGAAACCAATCCTGATCCTCGCTGTAGCGAAGGTTTTCATCGAACATTCCAACTGTTTCGAAAATCTCTTTTTTTGCCAGCACGCAACCAAGTTGAATCGTGTAAAACGAATCACCCTCATTCACAAAGCGACTAGCATCAAAATCAGAGGATACGAGTTTCTTTAATTGGCTGATGACCATAACAAGTCCATGGTCAACTAACAGAGGTAAGATTTGATTCTTCAGTTTATCCTCCGGCCACACATCATCACTATCCAGAAAGGCAAGGATTTCACCTGTCGCTTCACGAATACCGTAGTTCCGGGCGGCAGACGGACCCGCGTTTTCTTGCCGAAGAAAACGAATGGAATCACTCAGTTCGGCTAAGCTGTCCAAGGGCCCCCCGTCTGAGCCGTCATCTACAAGAATAATTTCCAGATTGGGATACCCTTGCTCCAAAACACTTGCCAAAGCTTCCTCCACGAAATCATATTGATTGTAAAAGGGTACAATTACACTTAGCTTGGGCAATCCTTCGTCATCGATATCAATACGACTACTTCCGTGAGAGAGGGTCATCTTAAATAAAGGAACAGTACCGCAGTTACCCAGCAACTTGAGCCCCTTCGACGTCTTCCCCCTCTTCGCGGATGGGATCGAGAAGCAACAATTCTTCCATATCCGTGTACTTCTTCAATTGTGGAGCGGAGAAAGTACAATCGAACGAACTCGCAACCAAATCGTCTCCACTTAGCTTACCCTGATCGCTAGCCTCAACAAGCAGTTCTTCTTTGAGGAACTGCTCAAGAAGCTCGTAGATAATAGCATCAATATCTACATCGGATTTCAAGTAGCTTCTTTCCACAATCCCCCTGATCTCCTGAAGATTTGCTCCGCGGCAAATTGCGTCCCAGACGAAAGCGCCCGAGTCCTCGATACTATAATAGTTACCGTTGTCCATGTTGACGATTACAGCCTCACCATCGATCACTTCAGAAACGACTGATGGGGCGTTTATTTTATATCTTTTTTCATTCATGAATATATATATATGCACATAAAACTAACACGTAGCACCACTACGGATTAGGTATATTTGGTTTTTTTGGTTTTATCAGACCCCAAAATAATTTCGCTCGACGTTGGATTACCTTCTTGACCGTAACAGAAGTACTTTGAGGTTCGTTTAAATGTGTAATACCCTTTTGCTCGAAAATGAAATACGAAAACAATCTTATTAAACTTATCTTCGATTCGTAGATAACTCCCCTTGCCAATCGAGCCAGTACCCAATCAGACAAGGACTCCGTTTTTGATTTGAGAAGGAAATGTGCCGCTGATTTTTCTAATACTTTAAGTTTGAATCCAGAATAATGCAGAGAGAGTACAGAACTAGCATTTTCTATAGAAGGCTCAAAATCTACCCCCAAAAACCGAGAACATATAAACACCGGAAAAGCGACAAGCGGTCCCACGTAGGAATCATCCAAATAGGCTTTAATTTTTAAACGATCCAAACTCGTTTCACTCGATTCTATCAGTAATTTGATGTCGAGCAAGCTGCGCATGTTATCCTTCAAAAAATGACCAACGGATACGTGAAGACATAGATACACAAAAAGCTCTTCTGATGCGAGAACCTTAGCTGGAACCTCACCAAATCCTTTCGAAGAGGCATTTAACCAAAAGGGAGTTTCATCTATCCTTAAACGAGGATTTGGCGTGAAAAACCGATAGTGTACCTCAACCTCTATTCCACTATTCGGTTCTCTAAGAGCAGAGAATTCCTTTGTATTCTTCAGATGCCACTCTACTGAAAATTCTGCAGTTCTTTCATACCCCAGCTCGAAAAGAACATTCACCGTTTCGCGAACGTGCTCCACCGGAACGACGATGTCGATGTCATGCATCTGACGCGTCGCCATATGCGGCCAAATCGTAGATGCAAGAGCCGCACCTTTCAATACGATAACTTCAATATCGCGATCTGCCAATTCTGATAGAATTCGATTTAAATTATGGCGGATTCGGAGATTTTTCTGAGTCGTCTCCAAGAAAAACTTCTTCAAGATTACTAACTGTTCTTGCGGGATCCTGCCGCTGCTAAAAACCGGAGCCAGCGTATAGCTCAACAAAGATGCGACACGGTTCTCGAACGCGACTCGAAGTACTTCAGCCCAATCAAGCTGATCAAACTCAGCCGAAAGATCTTGCTCACAAAACCGATTGCCTTGGACGCCCCTTTTAATCGTCGCCAAAACAAATGTGTCTTCAGCACTCAACGACAGTAAAGAATCTGGTCTAGAAACACAATTAGCTAGGGTCTTCAAAACATGAGTCATTAACTTTGGATTGTTAACATTTATCAAATGTTACGGATATCAGTCGACCACGGACTTAACGATACTGGTAATTTTTGAGGTGCCAACAAGAAAGCCAGCATACCCATACCCACCGTTGAATCGGTACAACAGATGGTTTTAAAAACTTCAATTGATTGGAAAAAAACATCATTACTGTTTCGTATTTTCTACAAACCCATTAACCTATTTTCTTTACTTAACAAATGTTTCACAAATCCAACACAAAGTGGCCTGGGCTTAGCTGATATTTGGTTCTCTTCGATTAGCATAAGCCGAACTGCTTCCGTCATTCTTTTATCACTTATCGATACGCGCTGGCCGGAGATATTCCTCGAACCTCGATGGAAGCTGGAAACTCTTCTAAAGTCATACGCCAGCATTATTGGGAGCTCACTAAGGAGGAAGAGGGTAAAGAGTATTTCGAGATTGGATTGGAGGGAACGAAATGATCGGCTTAAAAAAATCGAACATTCATGAATCAGAGTAGAGGTTTGCTCGAATTCTGACTGATCCAGTCGAGATTGAGTTGTGCTTACAGCATGAGTTGACAAGGGAGTGGATTAAACGCGGTGACGGTTGAACCTTTGGAGCGGTGGTCGAATGGCCCAAACTGAGTTTGGGTTCTGGTTTTGTGCGAATACTGTATGAACTATTTTGGTCTATCCGCAAGGAACTGATGAATAGCCACTTGCGATACAAGCTGGTGCCTAGGGGAAGATTGGTTTTGGGCTGGAACGCTCAAAGTCATCCGGACCGACGCGGCACGGCACCCCATCTCCGCTCATTGGGTCGATCCTTCGAAACCCGGGGGTCCTCGTCCCCTCCGGCCACAAAAAAGACCGCGATACGCGGTCCTCCTTTTTTGGTGCCCAGGGGGGGACTCGAACCCCCACACCTCTCGATACCAGATCCTAAATCTGGCGTGTCTACCAATTCC
>Ga0213868_10002560_pt1 | contig 17358 bp, 10 predicted proteins | sample PICome_9_FD_160087 | JGI IMG/M metagenome (GOLD analysis project Ga0213868, IMG submission 160087) | Coastal seawater microbial communities near Pivers Island, North Carolina, United States - PICO127 | ecosystem: Environmental > Aquatic > Marine > Coastal | place: USA: North Carolina...
TTTTAAATGGTGTAAAACGTACTTTATAAACACAAGCTGGAAGCGCACTCTTTTTAAAATATCCCGTCGTCGTCGCGAGGGTACCGAGCGAAGATGTACCGAAAAAGAAGATGTGTGTGTTCACGGTACGAGTGACGTTGTTACGTTTGCTGTTGCTGGTAATGCCACCAGAAAATGTAAATACACGATATCAACACATCTGCGACGAAGGAAACGCGAAGGACAACGGTCGCTCTCTCTTTCTCTCTCTTTCTCTCTCTCTTTCTTTATATTCGTCTTCGTCTCTCGTTGAAGAAGAGAACGAGGATGGCGACGACTTTTTTTAGTAGTAAGTTACGGTGGTATCAACAACTCGTCTTTAATCTGGTCCAACGCGTTTTCTAACGTCTTCGTCGTCTCGTCGATGTTTTTCAGCTTGTCGTTCCCGAACAAGCCGAACCGAACGGTCGTCACGTCGGTCGGTTGCGCATTTCCCAACATCCACGGGACACCAGCGGCGACTTGCGTGCCGACAGATTTGAAACTCTTCCCGGCGTTTGAGTTTTTGTTTATGTAGATGACGACGATGCCGGCGGCTTGGAATTTTGGGTGCGCGACCGTTTGGAAGCCTTTGGAGACGACCATGTCGACGACCGACGTGCCGAGTTTACTAAACGTCGTCTTCGCGCGACCTAAGTTATATTTTTTCAAATCCAAGGCGGCGTTTCGAAACAACGCGATGCAATCCGTCGGTAACGTGGTGTAATACGCGAACCCGCCTTTATCGTACGCGTCGGAAACTTCCAACCATTTACGTAAATTCAACGCCATCGAATCCGACGCGCTCCCGACCGAATCCGTTCCTCTCGCTGCTTTTTCACCTCTTTCGTTTAAGATGACGACTCCAACGCACGCGGGCGCGCTCCATCCTTTCTGTGGCGCCGTGATGTACGCGTCCACCAAATTCGATTTCGTATCGATCCACGTCGTCCCGGCGGCGATGCCGTCCAACACGAAAATTCCATCCGAAAATTTTCTCGTCGCCTCGCCGATTCTTTTCACGTACTCCGCGGGTAACTCCACCCCAGTGCTCGTTTCCACGTGCGGCGCAAACACCACTCGCGGTTTATGTTTCTCGATCAACTTTTCCACCTCCTCGATTGCCATCGGTTGCACTCTCGGCCACCGATCTCCGTCTCGCTTCTTCACCTCGGCTCGCGCGACGATCGCCTTCGCGCCGAGACTTCTCGTCACTTGCTCGATGATATCCGTCCACCGGTAGGAAAAGTACCCGTTGCGTAAAATCAACACCGTATCACCATCCGACGCGAACTGTCGAAATACTGCCTCCATCGCGTACGTCCCGCTTCCGGGTAACCACACCGCGTTGTCCGCGTTGTACGCCTCTTTTAACACCTGTTTCAACTCTCGATGAATCTGTACGTACGTATCGGACATGGAGTTCAACGCTCTGTCGGTATACACGACTGAAAACTCGTTCAAAATTACATCTGGTAAAGTTGTATCCCCGTGGTAGTTTTGGCCCGCGTTTAACGCGCGCGAGTGGTATTTTTCGTTCGTTCCGTTCTTGTTTTGATGGTGCGGACACGCCTCTCCCCTGGCGGCTTGAGGCGATGTTCCCGAGACCGTTAGGAAAAGAAGAAGAATTATTGGAACCAAAAACATGTTTTAAATACAATAATACTACTAATAATAAAGAGAGGAAGTGAACTCTGCGTGTTTTGTGGTCAGACTTTGACGATGTGTGCTCGCAAAGTGAGCGCGTCTGCGTGTGTGTTGTCTGCGCTTTTTAATTGAGGTTACGTGTACAAAAATAACCTGAGAAAGATGAAGAAAAAATACGCTAATATGTCATCTGACGACGCGTCATCATTTTCAATCAATGCATCACTCGTGTACTCACAAAGGCCCCACGACGGCGAGTGCAGCTATCAACACGAACGCTGAGGAGAACACGCTCAGACATAAGGTGACGATGACGAACGCGCCGAACGTGGAGAAGAAGACGATGACGCAGCCGGCGAAGAGGAAACCGGCGGCGGAGGCGGTGGTGAACGCGCCGCCGATGACGGAAGGGCCGACGGAACGGATCGCTTGGAGCGCGCGGGAGGCACGCAGAAGGTCGTTTGTTGTTTTTGTTTTTGTTTTTGTTGCTGTCATAGTCGTCGAAGTCGGGGTATTTTCGAACAACGATTCTTTGTCTTGTTCTCGTTCTTTTCTTTCTCTTTCTCCAACAACGTTGGCGTCGTCGTTGGCGTTTTTTAAGCTCGAGGATGCTGCGGCGTACGCGCTGGCCACGTGCAACGGGTAGTCGACGGATAAACCAACTAACAACGTGACGCACACGCTTTCGATGACCCCAAACTTCCAATCGCGGAAGGTGGCGCTCAATCCAAGACTCGCCGCGCAGGCGAACGCGACCGAGAAGCACGTGGCGAAAGCGATGGCAAACGAGCGGCTGGCGAAGAAGGCGACGATGAACGCGAAGAAGAAGGAAGCAACGAGCGCAGTTTTTGCGCCTTTCGCGAGCTCCTCGACGGTATCTGCGTAAGACCACGCGGAGGAAGTTTGGAAAGCGGAACCGCGGACGGTATCTGGCGCGGTAGAAAGCGCCTGTTGGAACCACCGTTCCCAGTCGTCTCTCGCGTTTACTATATCGTGCTGAGAGGCTGTGCTGGAGACGTTTATGGACGCGGAAATTATGATCCCGCGCTTACAGGTATTTTCTTCGCTCAGTTTCGAGCACGCCAACGCTAAATGCTTCACGTTTTCTTCATCTTTCGCGGTTGGTAGAGTCGTCGATGATGTCCCGTAGTAATAGTCTCCTCCGGGCGGGAAGAGCGAGGCGGAAAGTTCTCCGTCGTTGGTCACGTTTAAATCATACTCTTCGTTCTCGATCATGAACTGCGAAGCTAACTCGAACGCGCGGAGCTGCTCATCACTCCACGATGATGGTATGCTGGTCGTCGTCGTCGCGTTAATAACGCGTGTGCCGTTGTTGTAATAACGAACATTGGTATTCATCAAAGCCAAATTTTCTTCATCCGAGAGAAACTCGCATATCTCGCGCAACTCAATTCTCAGCGACTCCAAAGCATTAAGGACGATGTTTTCGTCTTCAAACCCGTAGGCATCTTTATTCTTTAACGCACAAGCATCGGTGGAAATGACGTGCGGTATGTGTAACCCGCCTTTCTCCCCGGCTCTAAACGTGGCGTCGTTGATGAAGTCTTCCACGTACCGCTCGTATTGCGTCGCGTTCGCAAACGGGACGCGGTTCGGGTACCGGAAGTTTTGCGACCAATCGTCGAGTTCTTGGGTGAAACATTTTAAGCTCGGTTTCAATATCCGCCGATCGTTGTTTAATAATTCGCAAAAGTCGAGCATCCACTTCTGAACGTCGACGTTGGCATCATTGAAGTCTTCAGCGAATGCAACTTTGGTATCCTCAAAGCGCAACGTCTTGTCGAATCCGGACGATTGTCTGGTTTTTGTCGGATCGATGCCAAAGATAAAGTGGAGTTGAATGGCTTCTTCACGTCTGGCGTACGGGATGTATTCGCGGTTTTGTCGAGCGAAAACGTTCGGGTTGAACGACTCGGGCCAAATCGAATGCGACGACCCGTCTGGCGGTTTCAAGGTCGACGCCACGTACGCCTCGTACGCCGCGAGAATGAATGAAAGTATAAGCACTGGATACCGTTTTGAAATCGCAAATTTACCAATACTTTCGCTGAGCGAGGCAGCAAACCCTAGTGCTGCGCGACGCGCGGTATCTACGCGCGTGAAAGCGTCGTTAATCGGTTCAAGAACGCGTTTCAGTCGATCGAGGCGTTGGCGATCCCGCGCCGCGTTGGCGCCGTTTACCGTTCTCATCGAGGCGTCGTCGCCGTCGCCGAAAAAACCGAATGACTTTGCTCGTTTGTGTTTTTGATTCGTTCCATATCTTTTGCTTTTTAGTTGTTTTACGACGTTATCGTCGTCGTCGTCGTCGTCGTCATCATCGAAGTAACCGTCCATCAGGTTGCGCTTCGTGTTCATTTTGGTGGTCATATTTTTTTCTTTTTCATCGTAATCAGTATCATCTGAGATTCTTCTCTCGAACGAGGAGGCGAACAAATCGGCTTCGTTGCCATAGCTTTTCGATCTTCTGCTCGTGCTTGGAAACGTGTCACTTTCAATCCGCTCGAGTCTTTTCTCTTGTTTTTCTTCAACTTCTTTCTTCGCTTCTCTTTCGCCGCTCTCGCCTGCGCCGCCGACGCCGCCTTCCATCGCGGTGACAACTTTCACGCGTCTCGGTACCACTTTTGAAGATCGTCCACCGGGTGCGTTGACAATGGCAAAGAACTGTCGCTTTCGCTCGGATAAACGCGCGTCTAGAATCAAACTCGCTGGAACCATCGCGATGGTCACGAAGAAGCAAAACGCCACGGACAGCGCGGCGAAAATGCCAAACAATCGCAAAGGTTCAATGTTTGAAAATATGAGCGTGGCGAAAGCGGTCGTGGTTGTCGCGGAGGTACAACAGATGGAAAAGAATGACTTTTGAATCGTCCACGACATTCGATCGATCAGCCACGCTTCTGCGTCTATTGAGTAACCAGTATTGCGCATTCTGCACCGTGTCGACTTCTCAATTTCGTTGTCGTTGTCTTCGTCTTCGTCGTCGTCGTCATCGCGGCGTGTTTTTTTAGGCACCGGAACGAGTTTCGCTGAAAGCTTCCAGTGATCGACCAGTACAAAAGCATCGTCTGCACCGATGCCTAAAATACAAAACACGCCGAGAAAGTGTAAAACACCTACCCAAACTTTGTCTAAACCGAGGATGTAAGTAAATATCGCGAACACGAGCGACGAGGCGACCACAATGCACGAGACGACAGTGACAATAACGCTTCCAGTATGAAAGAATACGAGTGCGAAACACGCACCGAATGCCGCAATAATCCATTGACAATCGTTTGCGAGCTGCTCGAGCTCGAGAGAAGAGTAAGTTTGCCAATGTCGCCACGCGACGCGATCGGATGGCGGCGTCTCGTCTGTCTCAAATCTTAACGCGCTTTCGATGTCGTATTCTTTGCTCCACTCTCGTATGGTGCGCTCGAAGGAGTTTTTTACCCAACGAATGGAATCTTCTTCGGATATGCCGCGATACAAGTCGCTTTTCTTCCTCTGGAATATGAGTCGCGTTGCGCCAAACTTTCTTTTAGATAAAGTTGAGATATTATCATAACGTGTCGTAACGCCTTCATCGTCTTCATCCTCCCGGAACCCGAACGTATCGAAATCTAATATTGGTTCCCACGGACGCGTCACAACCTCAAACGCTTCCCATTTATTCGCCCACGAGATGAAAACTCTCAAACCGCGCAAACTTCTTCGCACTTGATCCAAAATCGTTTCCGAATCGCACGGCGCAAAAGCGTTCTCAATTTCCTCCTCGACGGATGGCATTTCCGAAATGATTTTAATCTCCTCCGTCGTCGGTTTCGCGCGTTCGATCCAATCGCAAACGCTCAGGTCCCCTATTAAATTGCACATCTTTGGCTGCTCTATCATGTTCATTTCGCCACTCTCATTAACGTTTTCGTACATTCTCTCCTCGCATCCTCGCTCCTCGCACGCGAATCCATCGTTCTCGCACAAGCGATTCGCCTTTAAAAGACTTGTCGTATCATTCTCACCACAAATATCTACGGCTGTTTGAAGAAGTCGCGTCGTTGTTTCAGTTTTGTTGTTGCTATCACCATCACGATCGTCATAGACGTAAAGTCCTTTCAACGTTTGAAACGCGGTGTGCCAAATATCCACGTTCATGAAAACTAAGTTCACGTCAAAAACGCTCCACGGCGGCGCGCACGTTTTCGAGGAAAAGGTCCAGCCTGCGTGATACCCTCCCAAAACTTGATCTCGCGTCGCGCACGCCTCTTCATACCCCAATGAAGACTCAATCGCTCGTTTTAATTCACACAACTTAATCACATTCTCCTCTCTCTGGTACGCGTTTTTAGTACGCTCTTCTTCTTCTTCGCTAAAATCCAACATCGCGTTTACGATCAACTCGTTCCAATCAACGCTATTCGGAATCGCCCCGTACCTCGCCCCTCGTTCCACTAACATTAAATCCATCATCGACCGTACTTTTCTCACTCTTTTCTCGCTCCGCATGGGATCTCCGCGATCTCCTTCGCTCCCGACGAACACCAGCGGAAACTCGCGATAAAAATACTTCCTCTTCCCTTGCTCTTCGATCAAGTGTTTCCTTGCGGCTAAAAAAGTTTCGTCCCGATCGCTGTGCGTGGTCAACCTCGCGCGGTACGCGGTCAACTTCACGTCGACGACAACTGTCGACCGACGCTCGTACACCGCACGCGACGCGAACCCGATCGAGAGCAGACATACGAGCAGCACCAATCCTATTGTTTTAGAAAAAATATCAGATCAGAGATGTGTTTTTCCGAGAAAAAAAACGCTCAGCTTGGGTGCAAAAGATACAAAAAAAGAAAGAACTCTTCTCCGTGCATTAGTATTCGAAAGTAGGGGGAGAAAAGAGCGCCAAAGTCGTTTTCATCGCGCACACACCTGGTCGTCGACAACTCGCCCGCGCCCAACATCGCGCGACTCTGTTGTTCGTATTATTCCTGTCGTTTGTTTTCGTCGCATCATTTTTGCACATGTGTGCATGTGTGCGTGTGCGAATAATAATGCGCTTCAAAAAGAGACGTTTTTTTGGTCTATTTTTAGGCAAAAAATCGTCAAAAATTCATCATCATGCGACGAGAGGAAAAACGAACAAAGTTTTCCTCGACCAACGAGTCCTCGCGGGAAAAACAACAAAAAGCGAAACGATGTCTCTCTTCTCTTCTCACCCCAGTCACGAAAACCGCGTGCGCGTTAGATAAGGCTTTCGCGGCGACGATTGAAGGGAGCAGCAGTCTCGGGGAGAGTCATCGCAGTGCTCGCATTCATCACGTTCATCATTCGCATCATCGTCGTCGGGAAAATTCAAATTTTGGAACAATGTTCTTTGAGAGTCCGGGAATGCCGAGGATGAACTTGGCGAACGATTTCGGCGATGATTTCGCAGAAATGAGAGGGACGAAGAGAAGTTGGGAGGAGGAGGATTTGCACACGCCGGCGCCGAGGCAAACCACGACGGCAAACAACGCGACGACGACGACGAGCTGTTTTTTTCCTCCTCCTCATTCGACGAGCGGAGACACGAAAGAGAGAATAAAAAATTTTCGCAACGACGACGATATCGACGACTTTGACGATTGCTTTTCCATCGGTGTCCGAATGCAGAGAATGGAGGAAAATGCGAGTGGCAGAGCTACTCAATCTGTGACGAGTATTCCGAGCGAAGTAGACGCTTCGCAGGGAGGGATTCCCATGATTGACTCGAACGCGGTGAAAAAATTGTTACTCGAGGATGAGAACGGCGTAGTTTTGATCGATTGTCGATACTTTTACGAGTACCGAAACGGTCGCATATCGTCGAGCCATAACGTGGTGTTCCCGGACGACTGTCAGAGAGGTTTCATAATTGCCAGAGATAAACTGCTGAATTGTGCGAATCATAGAAATAGCGAGAAGAGGGATTTGGTGTACGTCTTTTACGACGACGGCGAAGCGAACGCGATGGCGATGCATCACCGAGCCACGCAGTTATTTCGACACATCAGAAACTTAGACAGATTGGATAACATGCGCACGTATCCAAACTTGTGTTTCCCAAACATGTTCGTTTTGAAAGGAGGATTCAAGGCGTTCATCGAGTCGTCGAGAGATCGAGAATGGGAAGACGACCATCGAATATTTTACGAAGGTAGTTTTGTCTCCATGGACGATTGGCGTTTCTCGAACGAGACGAAAGAGTTGCACAATCAAGTCGTCAAGCGATGGATTTTGGCGGCAGCCGCGCAAAGCCTGAACGATTTCCCGACTCGAGTGTAAGAATATGAATGTTGTACATGTAAAATAATCGTTAAATGGTAAAAATAAAATAATTAATGATGATGATCAACGCTCATATGCGTTTAAACTACACGCTCCTCGCGCTTGGGTCAAGACTACTCCTACACCTCCTACTCCTACTCCTACTACGAAGACAAATTTTACGCCGCGGCGCTCCCTCCTCCGTTATTATCCTCGGAAGGAATCAACTTCAACGCTTGCGACAAAATCGAACTCGCCGCCTCGGTCATCTCCGGGATGACTGAATCCGGCCCGCACCACGATTCAAACAAAGCCCCGCACAGCCTCTCGTCCTTAATCGACTCTCCAATTTTCTTTCCTCTCAATCTCGTCGTCAACGTGCCGCTCTCGTTCGTGCTAAACGTCAAACTCGCGCCCTTTTCGATTTTCACGCTCCGAAACATCGACTTAAACATCTCCAACGCTTCCTTCGCTTTCTTCTCCGACTCCTCGTTCCCGCCGCTCTCCGCTCTCGATCCTAATTTTTTCTCTATATTAACCGCGATCGCCTTCGCCACCGACTCTCCGCTCACGTCTCTCACGAACGTCAGTCGTACCGTTTTCGCAATCGAACTGTCGTTCGCCACCGCGTCCAACGCGTCCTCTTCTCCCTCGTGTTTCTTACACGCTTTCGGTAGGAAATACAACCCAATCACGTACACGTCCACGTTCAACATGGCGGCTACTTTTTTCCTCCTCACCCCGCCGGCGATGAGCGGCGCGTTCGATTCTTCCTCGTCATCTAGAATATGATGCGACGGCACTTTCACGCTTTCTCCTTTTTTCCCGTACGGGATGTCGAGCAAACGCGTCACGGTTGCGCTCGCGAGAAAGAACTTTCTTTCGCTTTTTCTTCGGAATCTCGTTAAAATTCTTTGCTTCCGAATCCTCCTTCGTTGCTTCTCCTCGCCAAGGAGTTCTCCTTCTTCGTTCCTCGCCGTCGTCGTCGTCAGTGAAGAAGAGACGCGCTGTTGTTGTTGCTGGCGGTGGTGGTGTTGCTGCCGCTGCTGCTGCGGAGAGGAGGAGGAGGACATGTCTCTCTTTTTGTTTGGATAAAATGGAAAATCCTCTGCCTGCTATAAGTGTGTATTAGATATACAAAAAGGAGCAGCGCGTGGTAGTATTCTCCTCCCTTTTGCGCCTTTTTCCAGAGAGCAAACTACAAATGCGCGCCTCTCTCTCTCGTTTCGCTCTGAATCTCTCTCTTCTTATGCTTTTATTATTATGCGCAACGAAAGAGTGCTTACGCTCCAAGCGCACTTATTCGCTCTTGTTTGAATTTTTGTCTCGAAGAAGGAATTTTTTTTTCACAGGACAGCCCTAAACGCTGCCGTCAAGAGGAACCACAGAAAGGAAATTCGCGCGCACAAATCCATCACTCTATTTGCTGTTGGTTCCGAACGTACACACGCACATCTACGCATAAAAATGGGCTTTGCAAACGTGTGGGGGTCTCACCCGAAAGATAACGCCAAAGGCGGTCGAGCTTGGTACGTGGGCGATGTTCTGTTTCCGAATGAGACGAGAGAGATTTTTTTCTCTTTGTTTTGTGCCTTTTTTTTCTTCTTGTGCGGCTGCCGAGACCCCATGACGAGCGAGGGTGGCGACGAGACGATGAACCATAAGCGCGGCGAATTTGTGCGAACGGATTTCAGCGCGAAATAACGCGCGTCGATATAGTTTCCATTCGATTTCGCAATCGCAGAGACGATCGATTGGCGGTGTACAACGAAGGGTCCCTCTTTGCGCACTCGGCGCGCTTTAATCGATTTTTCCTCTTTTTTTCCTCTTGAGCTTCTTCCTTTGGTGGACGAGACTGACATTTTTACTCTTCTTGTGTTATTCTTGTAAACTTCAATAAACAGCCGCGTGTGCTCTAACCAACACGCGATCATCCGCAAATACAACATCATGATCTGCCGTCAGTGCTTCCGCGAGTACGCCAAAGACATTGGTTTTGTCAAGAACAACTAAAAGAAAAGAGAGAGAGAGAGCGCTCTCGACCACGTTTATATACATGTAAATAGTTGTGTTTAGATTCTGTAGCGGGTATAGAAGTCTTTCGTTGTAAGAGTTTACTTTGAACGTAGAGACGAATAATAAGAGAGAAGAAGATTGTAGCGCACTCTTCACTTTCTATTACAAATACAAATATATACTTTCTTCTTGTGACCGCTTTGTTTTTTATACACCGCGCACGTCGCGAGCCTGTGTCTCTTAAAATTGGTATCAACCGCCGCGACGCTTTTTTACGAACGATATTACTGTTATACAAAAGAAGGGGATACTACGCGCGAATATGATCTACACAAACTCACGCGTGGTACTCCATGTACCTCGCATTCTCCAATTCTTTCCTCTTCCACTTCTTCATCTCCAACCGTAAAACGACCGCGCTATCCGGTTCGATCCTCTTATAATACTTCTCAATCACCTCGCCTTTCTCGAACGCGAATTTCCCAGTCGGGTCGCAATAAAACTTAATCGCCTCCTCGTTGTTCGTTTGGACGTGTAAATACGCGTCCACTATGTTCTCATCTTCGCTCGCTTCGTTTAAACTGTTCATTAATAACCTCGACCCGATGCCTCGAGCGCGGTGCGGCGCGTACACGCCCAGCGTCATTATGTACATTCTTGCCTTGTCTGGTAATTTTGGATGTTTTTCCAATCGAACGGCGATGGCGCCGGCGAGCTCGTTAAATGCATTTTCATCTTCATCATCTCCTTCTCCTCTCGCGTACGCTAATGCCGTGCACGTCCCAGCCGCCGCGGAGTCCCGGTAAAACGATTCCTGCGAGTGATATAAGAAGAGAACAATGTCAATAAAAACAGTTGCACCATCGCGCTTAAAAAGAGAGAATAAGAATGGAACGGAAAACGACGTACCGCGTACTTCACCGGAAAGAGCACCGCGTTGAGCTTCCTCAAATCGTGCGCGGTCGTTTCGTCCAAGCGTTTGAGAAGTATCTCGGACAACGAATGCGCTTCTTTCATTTAAATACTGAGAGTAATGTGTGTTTTACGTGTTCGATTCCTTTTGAAATGTCCGCACTTTAAATGAAGCGATTGGTGATGATGTTCTCGTCTCTCTCGATATCCTCGCCTTTTCTGCGCGCGCCATCATCACTCGGGAGGAAGAAAAGGGCGAGTTTGAAACCTTTTTTTTTACATGTGGCGAGATATGGGAGCGATGCTGCGACGAATAACGAGGACGACGACGAGAAGTTTCTGTCCTTGCTCGAACGCATCACGCTGTCGCTCCGAATCGAATCCAGACATCAATTCTCCAACGTCGAGGGGAAACAGATGCCGTTTTCAGCGTTCGCGAGAGCGTACTTTCCGAAAATCGTCGTAAACGTGGAAAAGGAAAAAGAAAGAGCAGTTTTAGAAGGGTTCGCGAAATACGAAACGTTGACGAGAGAAGAGAGAGAAACGGTGGTCAAAGAGGCTGGGATTTTGGTGGAGAGATTAGTCTCTCGCGAGAAGACGAAGACGAAGGAGAAGAGTCGAGCGAACGACGCGGCGAAGGCGGCGGCGACGGTTGAATCAGCGGCACCATCTGTCGTTTCTTCTTCATCTGTTCACGCGAGGGCGGGGTCTTCGTTTTCGGATATCGCTCAAAGTTCTCCGCTCGCTCGTCCGTCTCCTTCTTCGAGCGGTACGAGTACGAGCAGACAGATATTACCGAAGGAACGAGCGATTGGAAAATCGTTCATCGTGGACACGCCGCAGTGGGAACACGCGCTCAAAGAAGACGCTCGCAGGAGGAAAGAGTTGGAAAAAGTAGTCGAGCAAAAGAAAGATGAAGGAGCGAAGAAAGAGAGAGACGACGAAAAGAGCGCGAATGTAAACGCGACGGCATCGACTCCTCCCGTAAAAGTGCAAGATTTCGGAAGCGAGGAAGAAGATGAATCGCAAAAACAAGGCACCGACGAATGGAAGGCGTTGCGGGCGACTCGATTAACCGCTTCCGCGTTTTCCAACGCGGTTGGGTTTTGGCGGGACGGGAGAAACGCGCTTTGGGAGGAAAAATTAGGGATTGGCATTCCGTTTACAGGAAACGAAGCCACGGAGTGGGGGACGAAAACGGAAGACGAAGCGTGCGAGGCGTACGCGGCGTTGACCAACGCGAGCGTGAGCCATTTACTTTTTCGAGCGTTGAGTCCGGACGAGGCGGAGTTGTGGATGGGTGCTTCACCGGATGGGTTAGTCGTCGCTGCGACGACCGATGCGGCGGAATATAAATCCGAAGTCGCGAATAACGGGGACGCGAGCGATAGTTTGAACAACAACGAGCGCGGGATACTGGAGGTGAAATGTCCGTTCAATCGCGGGAAACCTCTAGAGGCGAAGCCGTACCCGAAAGTACCTTGGTATTACGTCCCGCAGGTGCAAGGTCTGATGGCGGTTTTTGATCGCCCGTGGGTGGATGTTTTCGCGTACACCGTGAATAACGGCTGCGCGATATATCGCGTCAAAAGAGACCGCGAATATTGGGCGCAAATGTACGAAGCGTTGTCGGAGTTTTGGTGGCAGCACGTCGTTCCGGCGAAACACGCAATGCATCGAGGATTGGATTTCGAAAAGTATCGACCGAGCGAGGAACATCACAAGTGTCAAACGCTGAAAGTCAAGAGTCAACGGATCGCGAACGAAAGCACCACGTGGGTGATTTCGAAAAAAGATTTAGACGAGATCATCGCCAGGCATCGAGCGACAAAAAAAGCCGCTGAAAATAATAACACGAACGCGTCGGAGGAAGAATTTGTCGTTTTTGACTCGACGACGACGACGACGACGACGAGAGCAAAATCTTCATCGAATGATGATCAAAGAGTGAGTGATTCGACGAAAAAAGTCTTGAACGAAACCGCGTTAGAGCCGTCTTGGCGCGCGCTGCTCGCCGACGAGTTTCATCAGCCGTACTTGGAGTTCGGTTTAAACGAATTCCTCGACGATGAGTTTCAGAACAATAAAAAAGTATTCCCACCGAAAGATTTGATATTCAGCGCGTTTGAAAAAACGCCGGTGGATAAAGTTAAAGTCGTCATCGTCGGTCAAGATCCGTATCACAACGATGACCAAGCTATGGGATTAGCGTTTTCCGTGCCTCGCGAGACGACAAAAATTCCGCCTTCGTTGAAGAACATTTTCAAAGAATTAGAAGAGGACACGCGTGAAGCGCGCGAGAGAGGCGACGAGGAAGTGGAGTTCACGATACCAGCTCATGGCGATTTAACCAAATGGGCCGAACAAGGCGTTCTGTTGTTGAACACATCCTTGACCGTGCGCGCGCACGAAGCAAACTCGCATTCGGGAAAAGGATGGGAGACTTTCACCGATCGCGCCATCGAACAACTTTCGCAGAATACTGAAAACGTCGTGTTTTTACTTTGGGGTAAGAACGCGACGTCCAAAGAACGTTTGATAGCAGAGGGACACAACCATTTCATTTTGAAATGCGCACATCCGTCTCCTCTGAGCGCGTCGAGAGGTTTCTTCGGGTGCCGCCACTTTTCGCAAACGAATGAGTTCTTGCGCGAAGTAGGCCGCGAAACGATCGATTGGCGTTTGTAGAAAAGAAGGAGGGAATGAGTGTGAGTGTATTTCGAAATTTGTGATTGTCGCTAATCTTGTTGTCGTACTGATATCTTTGTTACATAGTTATATATCATGTGTGTATTACTTCTTCTCAAACGCCACGTCGTAAATCTCTTCGTACGATTCCACAAAGTGCACCGTCAATCCTTCTTTGATTTCCTCCGCGAGCTCCTCGTAATCTTTTTGGTTTCCTTTCGGAAACACGAGCTCTTTAATGCCCGACCGTCTCGCAGCCATAGTTTTCTCTTTCACGCCGCCGATCGGTAAAACTCGACCGGTTAAAGTTACTTCACCAGTCATCGCCAAGTTTGCTTTGATCGGTTTCTCAAGCGCGAGCGAAAGCATGGCGGTGATCATCGTGCATCCCGCGGACGGCCCGTCTTTTGGCGTGCCTCCGTGAGGGACGTGTAAATGTACGCTCGCGTCCGCGAAGAAGGTGTTTTCTGGTTCCTTTTTCTCCAAAAGCGTTCTCGCAAACGTAAACGCGATTTGCGAGGACTCTCGCATGACGTCGCCTAAGGATCCCGTGACCTTCAAATTGCCTTTACCTGGACTCGATTCGATTTTCGCGCACTCGACGTACAAGGTAGACCCGCCCATGGCGGTCCACGCGAGGCCGGTGACCACGCCAGGTGGCGTGTGCTCGTAAAACCGCTCGCTTTGGAACGGTGCTTGACCGACGTAATCGACTAAATCGGTTTCGTTGATCTCGTACGCCTTCTTCGATTCTTCATTTTCTTTATTTTCAGTCGTCGTCGCTTCGTCGTCCACGGCGATTTTATACGCCACCTTGCGGTAAATCTTCTCGAGATGTTTTTGCAAATTTCGCACTCCGGCTTCTCTGCAGTACTCTTCGATTAACGTGGACAACGCTTGATCCGTCACAGTCGCTTGTTCGTCTTTGACTCCGGTTTTATTCTTGGCCTCTTTCTCGAGGTACTTTCTCGCGATTTCTTTCTTCTCGTCCGCGATGTAACCTGACAAGCGAATGACTTCCATCCGGTCGAGAAGCGGACCCGGGATGGTATCCAAGATGTTCGCGGTGCACAAGAATAGAACTTTGGACAAGTCGACCGGGACGTCCAAATAGTGGTCTAAAAACGTCCCGTTCTGTTCTGGATCCAACAATTCTAACAACGCCGAACTCGGATCGCCAGAGAAGCCACGACCGATTTTATCGACTTCGTCGATTAAGACCACCGGGTTCGACACGCCCGTGGATTTTAAACACTGAACGAGTTTTCCGGGCATGGCACCGACGTAAGTTCGACGATGGCCTTTAATTTCGGCGACGTCGGACATGCCGCCGACAGAGAATCGGAAGAATTTCCGATCCAGCGCCTTCGCTATAGACTGGCCGATGGACGTTTTCCCGACACCGGGTGGCCCTACCAAGGTGATAATTTTACCTTGCGTCGTGCCTCGCAACTTCCCGACCGCAATGAACTCGAGTATGCGTTCTTTGACGTCCTTCAAGCCGTAATGGTCGCCATCGAGAATGTCTCTGGCGTGCGCGATGTCCAACTTTTCTTCGCCGACGACGCCCCACGGGAGAGACGTGAGCCATTCCAAATAGTTTCGGGTGACGTTAAACTCCGAGCTCGATGGTTCTAATCCGGACAACTTTTGAATTTCTTCGTCGACGACTTTGACCGCTTCCTCCGGCGCAAACTCGCGCTTCGGCGCGAACTTTTTCGTAAACTTTTCAATCATGGCTGATTTATCGTCTTTTTCCAATCCGAGTTCTTTCTTAATCGATTTCAACTGTTCGTTCAAGAAGTACTTCCTTTGATCGGCGGATATTTTCTCCTCAACCTTCTTCCCGATATCTGCTTGGATTTTACCGATTTCGACTTCTTTCTTGAGCAACACCAAACTCGCGTCTAAACGCTCCGGAACCGACATCGTCTCTAAAATCTCCTGCAACTTGTCGTCGTCCGCGGAGGTCATGCTCGCGGCTAAATCGGCCAACCGCGCCGGGTCTTGAAAATCGTTAAAATTCTGCGCGAAATATTGCAAAGTTTCCTTGTGCAACGGGTTCGTCCTCAATAAATCTTTAATCGTCGCGACAACCTCGTTCGCCGTGGCTTTCAAAACGTCGCATTCTGGATCGTGTTTTTCATCTTTCAAGTGTTCACAGTTAACAATAGTCACCGGGCTTTTCCTATCCGTGGAGACTTTCTTAATCCGTCGATGGCCTAAGAGCAACAACGTCGCGCCGTTCCCGTCTTTTGAATCCGGATCGGTATCTTGAGACCGGACGATGTTGTGCACTTGCGCGAACGTCCCGATGTCGTGTAATTCCGACGCCGGGTCGTACTCTAAATCACCCACGCTCAGTCCCGAAACGTCTTCTTTCATCGCACCCGCGATTGCCCCGTTATTATTAGTATCCTTGTTGTTATTATTATTACCGTTTTTGCTAGTATTACTGTTGTCCTCCTTTTGGCTTTCCTTCACGCGTTCCTTTTTCAAAAACGCCCCCACGTACGCCTGCCCTCTCTTCTTCATGTCCTCCAATTCCGCCACCAAAGTCATATCAAACGTCCTCACCGGCATAATTATCCCCGGCATAATCGGTCTTCGATCTAACGGAATCGCGATAACTTTCCTGTGCATAGACTCGTGCCCGGACGACACCAACGCGTTCGGAGAAGAATTCGAAGACGAAGCGTCGCCGCCCGAAGCGGCGAAGCCGCCGCTACGACTCCTATCGCTACTGCTCTTCGGCGCGTTCCCGCCTTGTAACTTCGACCCAGACGCTCTCGCTTTCGCTTCTTCTTTGAACAAATTCTTCAAGTGAGACGACAATTTGACGTTGAAATCGCCTTCGGGACATTCTCCGTTGTTGTTGTTGGCGCCGCCGCCGCCGCTGCTCCTTCTCCGTATCGTGCCCTTTCGGGGCGAAACGTCGTCGACACCACTTCGACTCCTGAATGCAGCATCAGGCGTTCCTCGTTTCGAAGAAGTGAAGCACAAAACGTCTCGAAAGAAACGAATATTTCGTTGATGTTGGTGTTGGGTTTGTCGTCGAATCATCCTCTGTGTTCTCCGTTCTTCTTTGAAGTCTTCTCCGCGTTCGCCGACGTGTCCAAACGCGACGAAAGCGCGCAACGAATGTGTTTCAAAGAGAAACGATGACGAAAGAGCGATTCGAGCGAGTTTTTCGTGCTCGAGCCCGCGCTGCGTCGAACACCGAAACTCCTTCGAGAGTGCGAGATTGCTCCGTCTGAGTCGTATTCCTGCGCAGTCTCTGTCGCGTGGTACACAAAACGTGCGCGTGAAATGACGTCAGAAAACGCTTCGAATTTTCTCCATTCTCTGTCGCTCTTTTCCTTCGCAGCGCTAAAGAGAGAGAGAGACGACTCCTCCTGAGAGAACACAAAGAGCGCAACCTCTGCGTCTCACCTGAAAGAAAGTGCACGACAGAGTTTCAAAACGCGTTCAAAGTCTCTCTGGAGAGGAGGAAAAGGAGGCGAAAGAGAGGAGTCCGTCAAAGCGCGTAAAAAGATGGTTGATTTTGAAGGCCAAAAGTTCGTGGAAACGTTCACCGTCTCGGTCGTTTCTTCGACTGCCTCGGTCGGTTTTGTGCTCGGGTACCTGTTGCAAGACTACGACTTGATGCGGAATTTAATTTTCGCGGGAATTGTAGTATCTGTGGTGGTCACGCTCCCGAGTTGGCCGTTTTTGAAACGCAATCCGATCGAATGGAGGGAGATCGACGACGAGCATCCTTCGGCGAAAGAAGAGGACGAGATTGAAGAGGAGGACGATGAGGAG
>Ga0213868_10002562_pt1 | contig 17356 bp, 17 predicted proteins | sample PICome_9_FD_160087 | JGI IMG/M metagenome (GOLD analysis project Ga0213868, IMG submission 160087) | Coastal seawater microbial communities near Pivers Island, North Carolina, United States - PICO127 | ecosystem: Environmental > Aquatic > Marine > Coastal | place: USA: North Carolina...
ACGCAGTGAAGAATGCGCAGCCTGCAACAGCTACGTAGAAGAGGACCGGGATCACACGCAGACCATTTGACAGCGGAGGCGCGACAGGATCGATTTCGAATTTGAGATCGTGACAAACTAACATAACATTAATAGACTAGTTCTTTCCAATAATAGACCAGAGTTGATCTCCAGAGGACACGTCGCTGATCGCATAACCAGGAAGCATCTGACGGATTTGTTCGAGACTGGTTGGATCATTATCATCACTAACAAAGAGTGCTGGGTATTGAGGATACCAATCGGTCAACATAGGTTGAAGAATTCGGCGGAGGGACGAAAGGTCTCCAGGTTCGTAGTAGGCTGAACGAGAGCGGAGTTCAGTCCACTGACCTTCGGACTGCTTAAGCACACAGACTGAGCCCTGACAGACTGCGATGACAAGATAGTTGGAAGGCACCTCATTTTCACCTTCCTTATCCGCAGAGTCGTGCAACCGATAGAGCACATCGGTGAGGATCGCAAAGAGGCCGCAACTCAAACGGCCAACCTGAAGGTCAGCGTTCTTTAGAGCGACCTGGGTTTCTTTGACCAAAACTTCCTCACAGGCGAGCAGTAGACTGGAGTTTGTCTCGGGGTGATGACGTACTGCATAAACTTTTCCCCTTTCAAACTTACTTCCGAGTACAGTTTTAGGATTCGTCCGAAGCATTTCTTCGTATCCCTTCTTTCGGGATAGGTTACTCTCAAGTGATAGGATGAATCGATTGTTGATAGACACGGAGACCCAGCCATCGTCGGTCATTCCTTTCCACTCATCACCATACATTTCAGCGACCTCTTGGAGGGACCCTTCCTCCGTTCCACCTTCTCCCAAGTTGCCACCTTTGAGCATGACCTGCCAGTTGACGGTATTGCGGTTCACGTTGAGCAAGAGCGTCCGCTTATTGGGAAAGCGAGTGCTCCAAGCTGCGGCTGGATCAGCCGGCTCAGGGCGAAATGACGCAAATGTCAGTAAATTCTTTAGATGTATGAGCTGCATGTTTGGGTTCCTGAGTGGTTATGTAAGAACCTCTTGAGTTTCGAGATATTCGCGGACCTCGCCTTCGCTATAGCCAGATTTCTGATTCTTCTGTGACCCGCGCCAACCTTCTTGAGCGCGAACCGCCATGCTCTGTTCAAAGTTAGACATTCCCCGCTTCCAACCGACTTCGAGTTCTTGATCGAGTTTCTTGAACTCACCACGCCGGATGAGGTTGGACACTGAGTCATACTGAAGGAGGAGTTCGTGAACCGCGAAGCGCTTGCCTTTTTCCTCATCGAGCATCAAGCGCTGACAGAGGATCATGCCCATGACGTCTGCGAAGGTAGACTGGGCACTCTCGAGTCGCTCAGATGGGATTAGCTTCAGAAAACGAGCAACTGTCTGAGCTGCGGTTGAAGTGTGGAGCGTGGCAACCACAACGTGTCCCGTTTCTGCCGCCTGCAGCGCAATCTCGGCGGTTTGACCATCACGAATCTCACCAATATTGATGACATCAGGTGCCTGACGAAGAGCAGCTCGGAGTGAAGCCCCAAAATCTAGTTCATCCGTGCCCATTTCTCGCTGGGAGATAAGGGAGGCAGTGTTGTCGGGATACACATACTCGATCGGATCCTCAAACGTGACGACGTGCTCACGTCGGCGTTGTGCCCGGTGAAGGACCATGGAAGCAATCGTGGTGGACTTACCACTACCAGTTGCTCCACAAACCAAGAAGAGTCCGTTCTTAGATTCTAGGAATGCTTTAATAGCGGGAGCGGGCACACTGACCTGCTCTGCGGTGGGAATCTGCACAGGTAGCAAACGCATTACCCAGCGAAGCTTTCCACGAGTGACCAACTGGTTCACACGAAAGCGGTGAGGGCCAAGCACGATGGCGTAGTCAAAGCAGCCAGGCACGACATCCAACTGCTTCGTTGGGGTGTAGATGAACGACTCATCTCTGTGAAGCTCGCCATTCAGCTTGTAGCACAGAGTCTCCCAAGGAGTGATGTAGAAGTCACTAATGCTACCCGACTGCGCGAGCTGCATGATGCGCTGCCCTACCAGGGTATCTTCGCGAAAGTCGTGTTGTGGCATTAATCTCGTGTGTGAGTGGTTTACTGGAATGGAAGCGGGCTACAACCTCTTAAGTTAAGTATGATATTTACATAAAAAGCATAAAATTCAAGCCAATTTTTGAATTTCCAGGATTTCAATAACTTTCCCGTTTTGCCTTGAATTTCCAATAATTTATAATAATTATGATTTCTCAACATTCGGCCCTTCCACTGACTAATGTCTCTGCTCCGATCTCCTACCCTATCCACTCTCCTGGGCTTGGCTCTGCTCGTCGCGCCAGCGCTCCCATCAGCTTCCGCTCAATCCCACATCCGAAACTCTTCGGAATACGAGACTGCTGCCCGCCCGCTAAGGAATGCCCCCGCCGAGAAATTCGTTTTCTCTCAGGCAAGGCTCTCCGATATCCTCAGGATGCTAGCGGCAGAGGCTGGGATCAATTTTATCTCGCTCCCTGGCGATCTTGAGGACGCCTCCCGTCTAGTCACATTCACCTTCGAGATGAGCCCATTTGGAGCCCTTGAGACATTGGCGGACGACAACGGTATCGCACTCGTCTACAATCAGCGCGGCGACCGGTCTTTGTGGTCCCTGAAGCCATCCAACAGCAGTGAGTTGGTCGCGAAGAGCTACAATATTCAATACAATACAAAGGAGAAGATCGAGGTTAGTTCTTCAGGCGGCGGCGGGGGAAACTCTTCACGTGGCAGTAGTGGTGGCGCAAACGGTAGTGGCCTTTCGACGGGAATCGATCTTCAGGCTAACTCCGGTCCAGCTTTCACCGTGGAACCCAGCCAGCTGATCGAAGATGTAGAACTGATTCTGGGCATCAAATCTGCGGGATTTTCTAGCATCCTCTCAAACGAGCAGTTTCTTCAAGCTCCAGGCAGTGCTGGCATCGGCGCAGGAACATTGTCTCCCCAAGCTACCGACCTCGTTCAGGGAGAGTCTCATGAGGACAGTGCTAAGGTCATCTGGAATGGGGATTCCAATTCGCTCTTTGTGGTAGCCACTCTCAAACAACACGAAATGGTGACTGAGTATCTGCGCGATGCGGACAAGCCTCGTCCAATGATCGCCGTTGAAGTGAAGTTCTTTGAAACCACTAAAGATCCGAAGCGTCAGCTTGGAATCGACTGGAGCGGCACCTTAGGTGACAATGGAATGGGGTTCGATCTGACTGGTTTCAGCACCAATTTGGACTTCAATTTTCTCAAAGATACAGTGGCACCGCAAAGTGCAGTGTTGAGCTCTACAGACGTGAACGCCACTCTGCGTGCCCTCCTTTCCGATCAGGAGACGACACAGGTATCCTACCCTCGCGTGCTCACGCTGAGTAATCGTGAAGTGGTGATTCGCAGTGTGATTAACGAGCCCGTACTCGCCGCATCATCATCAACAACCCCCGGCTCGGGCGCGACGACCACTTCCGCAGTGCAATATTTACCTATTGGAACGGTGATCAACCTCTTGCCTCGTGAAATGGCAGATCAAACAGTCGCTCTGGACGTTCGACTCACGTTATCTAGTATTATTGGTGAACGACTGATCGAAGACAACCCATATCCTATTGCTAGTTCACGAGTTTTCAGCGCCCCTCTCCGTGTCCGCTCTGGATACACAGTGGCCATCGCCGGTCTTGACGAAGCCCTCAATACGAACGGCGAGTCAAGCGTGCCTATGTTAGGCAAACTTCCTGTATTGGGCGAACTCTTCCGTAATCGCAGTAAGAAGCACTCCCGAAAGAATCTTATGATGTTCATCACACCAACCTTGCTTCGATCAGACATGCAGGGAGTTTCGGAACGTCCCGGAGCAACTCTAACAGCCCCGCATGAGCGTAGCAGATATCGCAATGGCTCGGGTCAGTTTTCCGACCCGACGACGGCGCAATGGGATCGCGAGCTCTACCTCATGGAAAAGAAAGCGTCCGAGGGTTATGCTAGGAAAGAAGAGCTTCAACACGTGGAGGCCATCTTCAACGAGAGCGCCAGCCGCATGAAGCTGACTCGTGCCCTCTCGAAGACACGCGCCATGACCCCAGAGCAGGCTCAGGCCCGTATTCGCTCCTTTGCTCAAATCAATGATCGCGCGGCAATTCTTCGGAAAAAGCTCTGGTTCGCCCGCTAAAGGAGTCTGAACACCCTGGAAGATGTTGATGGAATCCCTGCGGCTCTAGTAGCCGTCGGAGCAGGTGCTCGACCCTTCCTGAAATACTGCTCGTTTTGAAGTATAACGCTTCATATCAGGGATTTAGGTTACCCTAACATTAACCACTCCTTTCTTCTCAATTCTATCCAATTCGGGCCAATTCTAGCTAAAAAATAGCACCAAAATAGCACAAGGCAAACAGCAACCTTAACAGAATCACCACAACAAGCCATGAACCCAATCCTGGCCATCGCCCTCGGCATCGTTGCCCTCATTGTGTTCCTGGGCGGCGGTGAGCCCCTGGAGTAGCAAGCTACTCACGCTGTTCGTCAGTTGTTAGTTGCCTTTTGGAGTTTCAAGGAGCAAGCCGAAGCCGGAACAACGTAGCGCTGGTATCAGCCGCTTGAGTAATCTCGCAAATGTCGCCGGGTGACGTGATCACCGTCTTCACGGTTTTCCAGACTTTGCCGTCCTCAGACTTCTCCAAGATGTATGTTGCGTCTGCTGTGGCTTCGAAGGAAACCGTCACCGTTCGTGTGATGGACAGCTCTGGAAGCTCTGGCTCTGGCTCTGGCTCTGGCTCAGGGTCAGGCTCTAGGTGACCAGGGATGCGGTTATCGTTAGCATATTCTCCGACGAGTAATGGCCCAACGGCAGGATTACGATCAAGGTTGTAGAGCTTGCCGTCCGATCCAAATCTAGCGTCGCCAGCTTGCCCGATCTTGGGGCCTTGTTCAAGCTCAGCTGGTCATTTGGGCTTCTTCAAGCAGCTCAAACAAGGTCTTACCATTGAGTTTCGCAGGTGTAGAATGCTCCACCTGCTGCTTGTCTCGCCACTCGGTTGATCGGCGATTCTTTAGCCAGAAGATCTGAGCCGTGGTGTTGCCTTCAAGCGCGCTCTTGTAGAGTGAAGCGGCAACTTTGCTGTCGGCTTCGAGCTTCCCTTTTTTCAGGGCTAAAGAAAACTCCAAGTGTACCTTCTTCCAGGTGTTGATTGTCTGCTCTGACGTTCCTAGGGCTTCTGCTAGATCTTTGTCGGTGGCACCCAGAAGGGCGAGATCATGAGCTAGGTCAACGAACTCGTCTCTAAAGCTAGACTTTCTTCCGCCGCCCTTGTTGCCGAGGGCATGCTTATTTCCTTTGGGTCCTGCCATGATGATGAAGCCGTGGCCGATGTTTAGACACGATGCTTTGAAGGTTAAATGGTCTTCGTTGCCTTTAAGGAAGCCGCTTTGCTTGTGGGGCGGCATTGCCGGGAGTCCACTTGGTCACGGGGTGTTAGCAGTGAGAAGGACAGGACCGAAAACTACCGGGAAATCTGTCTGTCCCACGGTACGGATAGATAAAGCCTCAGTCAATAGTTGGTTGAGCTTCCTCTTCCGATCTAAGAGCCCGGTAGCCTGTGCTGCTCTGTGGTTTGCTTTTGGGTGGCCACAGAAGCTCACCACGAGGCTCCAGTGCTCTCCAGCTGGCCATGGGTGCCGCTGAGCGTAGCCCATTAGGAAAGCTGCTTGCCCCTTCAAACACGCTGCTCCATCCAACAAACTCGGCAATCTCCGCGCCGTCTCCCGCGATTTTGATCATCAGGGCTGGCATGCGTTGCCAACAAGAGCTACGGGGCGGGTCAGCACAAAAAGGCCCCGCCATCGGTGATGCGAATAATGAGTGATTCACCTTTCTCTGTTGGCGTCCGTTGCCTATAAAGCTTCCCCCATGGTGGGACTAAGACTTATCTTAGCGCTGGCTACTGGGGTTCTATTGGGGGCCTGTGCGGCCACGCCGAGGAATACGGGCGATGTCCTCGCGCAGTCACCGATAGCTAAAAGCATAAAGACCAATTGGTATATCGCTTCTGAGGAGCCCCTCACGCTTTTCCCAAAGGGATGCCCTGTAGAGGCCCCCACGACACCGAATGACGGAGAATGGGTTTACCCTGGCGATAACAAGGAAATTCGCTGGTTCGTCCCAAGGGAAGGTGTAGCAAGCTCGTCGCGCGACGAGCTACATAAGCAAGCAACCGATGCAAGCGTAGCATTGCAAGTGCTAGCCGCAAAAAAAGGTCCCATGAGGCTTACACGAGAAATTGGATTGAAGTTAATGGCCTCGTTACTTTTGGGCATTGTCGAAGCGGATTATGAGACCCAAAAAGACTTATGGGAAGACACTCTCGACGAAAACCTCTAACTATTCAGGTATTCTCAGTTTTGCAGGGTTAGACGAATCTCTAAACAGCCTTGGATTCTCGGCGAGGTTGCTTCTTCTTTGCTGGCTTGATCTTTCTCTTGCGATCTAAAAGCCCCGCAGCCTGTGCTGCTCTGGTTGCTTTCGGGTAGTCCACAAACGCCACCACGACGCTCCATCGGTCACCAGCAGGCCATGCGTGCCGTTGCGCGTAGCCCATCACATACACGGCCTTGCCCGATGGCTTCGCGGCTTCGAGTTTCGCGGCTTGAGCCTTGGTGAGTTGGATTCGGATCATTCGCCCATACCCTCCAGAAAAGAGGAAACGAGACGGAAACTATTGGAAACGAGATTCGGGGAAATCCTAACATAAGCGAGGAAACGAAGCTCTGTTTTTTTGGACCTTCGTTTCCATTCGTTTCCTGTGATAATGGGCCTTAAACCCCTATTTTTAAAGCGTTTGACGTCCTGACGTTGTTCTTCTTTTCTCGTTTCCTTGCCTATAGGGGTGGAAACTGGAAACGAAGCGCCCTTCGTGATGGAAACGAAGCGGAAACTATTGGAAACGAGATTTGCCATTATGCCTCGGTTTGCCCCGAATTTAGGAAGTATTCCCGGCCTTTGACCTTGAGCCACCCTGCGTCGACTCCTCGTTTCGCCAGCTTGGAGACGGTCCCAGCAGTAACCCCTAGTTCTTCTGCCAACTCGTTATTCCTGGAAACCCCTGCGGTGATGAGTGCGCGGAAACGGTCAGAGGATTGCGCCTTCTCCCAGTAGATAGAAACCTTTTTCGTCTCTTCGTCGGTGGTGTATTGCCATGAGTAATCATACAGATTGTCTGCCAGGACTCGTGGACGCTTGGAGAAGTGACTCACGAACTTAGCCCCTTCATCTGCTGCGTCGGAATCACTGGTTAAGCTGAGGATCCAAGCGGCCATGTCCTCTCGTTTAGAGGTGCCTCGCATCTGCCCATTGCGACCAGCGTGGTGGACTAGAATCACCGTGATCTTGAGGTGACGTAGCTCTAGGAACCAATTGCCGAGTCCCTCCCATTCGCGTGCGTCATTCTCTTGGAGCCCACTCGCCAAGGTGCTGAAGTTGTCCAGGAAGAGCACATTGATTCCCTCGCTGGCGACCATGTCACGGATGGCCTCGCGGTGCTCCTGCCGTGCCAAGTTGAGAGCCTTCGCAAACTTCTCGAAGATAACGTCGTGGTGGAGATAGTGGAGGTTCCCCGACTTAGTCAGCCCCCGGTCTCGCGCCTTCGTTAAAGCTAACGGCATCTCCCCGTCCACGTAGAGCACCTTGCATTTATCACCACCAGCGGCCCAAGGGCCAAACTTCTTGTTGGCGCTCATGGCCTGAGCCATTGCCATGAATTGCCACGTCTTCCCTAAGCCACGCGGTGCAAAGATAATTCCGTAGTCTCCCTCACAGAGCCATCCTCCAAGATAGTCTTTCCGACTCAGGATACTGGCGTCTTGAAGCTCCAATGATGATAGCAGCGCGTTTGCAAGCATGTCTGACATGAGCGGCTTCTTTGCGTCGTGATCAATAATGGAACTCCCGGTTGCTGCGGTTGAGGTGGTCGTAGTGTCCTCAGTTCCGGGGCGGTAATACCTCCGATGAGTCTTTGCCAGTTTATCAAGATAGAGGGAAACCTCATCTTGCTTGCCTGCTTTGAATGCTCTGTCCAGATCGCGTATGATGCCCTTGATGGCGGCATCTGGAGTCTGTTCGCGTGGCAGAGGGTTCCCGTCGATGTCTCGCCCGTAGGGTGCTGTAGATGCGCTCATGAGCTTGCAGGGTTAAGGAGGTGAAGTTGCTGACGGACTCCGGTCTCTCTCGTGCCATCGGGTATCCTCACCAGTTGACAGCGCGTCCAGGTGGCAGGATCCGCCCCGAGTTCGCATGCATTCTTGAAGAACGACTCAACCTCGGGATCCGTTAATCCCTGGCAATCCCACCACGAGTGCAAAGACTTGCCTCCGCTCGAAGTGATCAACCGGAGTTCCGGCGCTCCGAATTGAAGTTCGCAGATGATGGTGGAGCAAACATCCGCCACGGTCAGCCCCAATGCCTTGAGCCTGTCTAGCAACTCAATATCATAGGTAGGTTTCCCGTTGCGGTCGTGTGTGGCGAAGTCGAACTCCACCACAAGGTAGCGTCGGGCTCCTACGTTGCCGTTACAGCGCATCGAACGACCTCCAACGTCCTTGTGTCTCCCCAGACGGCAGACATTGCGTTAGGGACCATTAGAGGGAGCCCTGACAGCGTCCCTTGCCACTTCGACCGGGGAGCCGTATGATGCTCGTTAGCGGCCTTAGCGACACACAAGAGAGGGTTCCCTGGAAAGAGTGCGTCGATGACATCCTCAGTCATTCTGGATTCCATGATAGGAACGGGGGAGTGCTTCGCCACCTCAACAAGCGGGTAAGGTTTCCCTTCGACCAGTTCATGTAGGCGGTTGTAGTTCTTGCGAGGCCATCGGGGGCCTACTTCCTCAAGCGCTGGAGTCGCCTCGGACTCTACCGGCTCACCTTTGGCTTCGAGATACCAATCGGGGGCTTTTGCTACTGCTCTACCGTTTCGGGCAGCGTCCCGAATCTCTCGGGGAATGCTTCGTTGGCGACTCTCTGAGAGGCTCCCAGCGACTGCTTGATGAATGGCCGTCTCAACGTCTCGCTCACTGGAGAAGAACAGCGAGATGCTGGCAGCGGCGCTGTAGAGCCAGGGATGCAGCCCCGATCCTTCTCGAGGGAATCCTTCTAATACTTTGCGGACATAAGCGCCCGCCCGTTGTTCAATTGTAATTATGATGGTGATTGCACCACTTGACTCAGACAGGATTCACTCTTACACTGCGGCGATTCCATCACCCGTGTTTTGAGAGAAGCTGCCAGTGCCAATGGCGGCTTCTCTCGTTTAGGCGGCAGGGGTTTCGCGGTTTGACTCAAGCCATGCGTCGACCTCTGCGAGATCAAATCTGGTGACTCTCCCTATCTTGATCGCTGGGAACTTTCGGCCCCATCGCCAGTTATCGACGCAGCGCTGAGTCACGCCGCAGTAAGCCGTTGGGTGCAGCTTTGGGCCTCCCTCGATTCCAAACCTAATCCCAAGCATATCGCTATATACACAGAGTTTGCGCAATACTAACACTAATCCTTCATTTCTAGCCGTTTCACGGCATTGCGTCTTAATCCTAGCTAAAAATCGGATACAAATTAGATACAAAAAATCGCCACGGCTGCTACTTTCCCATCTTGCCTGACTTCCACTGATTCAGAGTCCTGGGCATGAACTCAAGGTGTTCGTGTAGGCGTCACGATGTAGAACTTTCTCAGGCCTGAAGCATCCATATCCGTAAATCCTAACATGCCGTCTGACCCTACAATGGTGGTCAGTGGTATCCAATCAGCGTCAAGAAGCGAGTCCTTGGTGCTCACTGCATAGCTCACCCCAGCTTTCCCAGGAGACAGCGCCAGAAGTGCGTCCCCCTCAGTGGCATCTAGCGTCAGTGTGATGCTCAGAAAACTCGCTGGGTCATTCGGTAAGAGACGAGCGTGATACTCGTAAAGGTTACTGTCACCATCTCCATCAGCATCGACGTTAGGACCAGCCTCAGCATTGTCTTCTCCGAAGTATTGCACCTGCCAGTCATCTGGGAGACCGTCTTCCGCGTAAATGCCGAAGTCGTCGTCAGTGATGTTGTTCACCGTCAGATCAAGCTGCCCGATGTCACCGGCGAAGCTCCCCTGCGCAGTCGCTACGGTGTTTTCATGGACCTGTCCTGCCGTCGCGACGCCACCGGAGGTGATCCCAGTGAATGGCCCGGCCATGACGTTCCAGGTGACCGAGTCAGGCCCGAGATTGATGATGGTATCGTCGTCGAGCACCTGCGCTGCGTTGAGCTGACGCGTTGCCCCTTCGTCCACAGTCGTCGGTGACGCACTGATCTGTAATCCAGTCACCTCATTGAGCTGGCCGATGTAACCCGCCTTCGCCGCCTCGGCAGGGGAGGCCACGGTGGAGATCCCCGCGATGCCGCCGACGCTTCCGTGGTGGGTGTAGGTGACGCTGGTGGCGTGCTGGCCTCCAGCATCGACGGTGTCGGCGGGGATGGTGTAGCTCGTGCTGGTGCGCACGTCGGCATCGCTCGTGGCGGCGGTCCATGCCAGCAGCAGCAGGGTTCCAAGGACGCCTAGGGTTTTTGAGAGGGTCAAGTGTTGTTGTTTCATTGGATTTGCTCGTTGGATTGACTTGGATGTGGAAAAGGAAGGCCCGGAGCTTTCGCGGAGTGCTCTCCGCTACGCTGCCACTCCGCAGTCAGACTCCGCTCCTCCGTCGCTGCGCCCCGACTGCTCCACTGCTGTTCTTATTCCGCTCATGGCTGACCTGGTGCCAGAACAGCCCGGAAACCGAAGTAGTTGTCGGCGAAGCCCGGGGTGAAGCCGAGGCGGATGGCGCAACGGGTGATGTCCGCGAAGTTGAACCAACTGCCGCCGCGAATCACGCGGTTGGAGCCCGTTGCAGCACCATGGGGATCGGTCCCTCCTGCATAGAACGTGCCATACCAATCCCAACACCACTCACACACATTCCCCGCCATATCATAGAGCCCATAACCGTTCGCCGCAAACGTTCCCACCGGACTCGTCGCTGGTTCCGTGCCTCCCACAGCGCCAATCGGATTGTAGCCATCCGGCCCATCATCGTAATCGAAAAAGCCCCCGCTGTTATAGTTCGCCTGTTTCTGCGAGATGGTGTCACCCCACGGAAACCGTTTCCCGCTCAAGCCCCCGTGCGCCGCCTTCTCCCACTCCGCTTCTGTAGGCAGGCGATAGCCATTGGCACTCCACTTCACCTGCGCGTTGGTCACATCCACATCCCCCGTCTTGTAGACTAACGTCTGCGCATCGTCCGTGTAATACACGGGCGTCTTCCCCTCCCGCTCCGAACGCGCATTGCACCACTTTACGCAGTCATACCAGTTCACCGTATGCACCGGATGTTCCTGCCCCTTTCCGCTGCCCACCGTAAGTGCCGTATAACCACCCACCAGCGTAGCCCACTGCTGCACCACCTGCCACTGGCTCAGCGTCACCTCGGTCACATCCATGTAGAAGGCTGAAACCGTCGTGCTGACTGGATCGGCATCGGCTAGTCCATCAACACTGTCCCCCATGGTAAACGGCCCGTCAGGGATCAACACCATGCCCGCCGGCGGTGCCGAAACAATCGCACTTGCCGGAATACCTTTCAGCCCAGAACCGTCACCGCTGAAGGTGCCGCTCGTTGTGCCCTCAAGCGCGAGTCCGCTTGCCAGCTTTTCACTCGTGATCGCTCCGTCTACCACTGTGCTCGCTACCATGGCATAGCCGACTGCCGCTATCCTCTGATCCGGCGTCAGTAGCTGTGAGCCATTGGTCCCATCATTGAACCAAACTCGCAGATGCACATCCGAATTTGCAAAGACGCTACTCGGGATCGCCGTCATGTTTGCGCCCAATAACACCGAATACAGTCCCTTGGTCACCGTCAGGGACACTGCCGCAGTCGGCTCGCTGCCCTCTGTGCTCGTATCGTCGTTACTCCAATAGCTGGTGCTACCGTCTTCGTTGACCAGTGCAAACTTGAACAAACCAGTGCCATTAAAGTTCACCGCCGGATCACCGACCGCCACGCGCCCCTGGTAGTTGATCATCTGTGGCACCTGTGCAGAGGCTAACGTTACCAGCAAAAGAATTGATCCTAGGATCAGGCTAATGATGTGAGTGTATTTCATGAATCTGTGAGAGGGGTAAGCAGCCTCGGCAGGTTGCTTTTCCTGGCCAACCCAACACCCAATCAGGGCATTCTCGAGTCGGAATGACCAGGTAAAACTTTCTCAAAAAGCCGCCCTCAGCTTCCTCATCATAGCCTCTTGCCTATCTCCCATCTTGTCAGACTTCCGCCTGTTCAGCGTCCTAGGCATGAACTCCAGATTGCCAATCCAGTTCTCAAACTGGAGAGCCTTGGACACCGGCACGATGTGATCGACCTCAGCTATTTCTCCCGTGTATGGTCCTCGCGTGATGGTGGGAGCACGTCCTCTCCGCAGCTTGGCTAGATTGTCAGGAGTTAGGCATCTGCCAGGAAATCGCTTCTCGCCTCAGATCGCTCTACCCCATGGAGAACTGCCAGTTTCAATCACCGCTGTGTAAGAGACGAGCGTGATACTCGTAAAGGTTACTGTCACCATCTCCATCAGCATCGACGTTAGGACCAGCCTCAGCATTGTCTTCTCCGAAGTATTGTACCGCGATCTTTGTTCATGGCGCTACTTTGTATCCATCAGCTTAGCTAGGTGACTCCTCTACCTCCCTCCCATCTTATCAGACTTCCGTCGATTCAACGTCATTGGCATGAACTCAAGATTGCCGATCCAGTTTTCAAACTGCGGGTTACTGCTAGGAAATTGCTTTTCGTTCACGGGTCAAATTCGCCGCATTGCTAGGGACAGGAGGGAGTTCAACTGATTTCCGGCGCACAAAAACTTGGATACGTCCCCAGTCCGGAGTTCATCAAAGACCTGGACCAGAAGCTAGAGCGACACCAAGTTTACTCGAACTAATCGCATTTTTGGAGCACCCAGTTAGATCTAAGGTCCTAACCCGAATATTTCATGAGGATTTCTACTACGTCTTGCTGCGCCGCATTCTGTCTGTGATGCACTCGATCTTTTCTTGGACAGGGTGTACCCGCCCGGCCCAAAGATCTTCGCGCGCCTCGGCAGAATGCAGCTCGCAGCGTCTCGCTACAAAACCCCATGAAATATCCGGGCTAAATCTCCGCATAGTGCTTACACGCCTCGTTGATATGATGATCGAATAGCGGATACTTTTGGGCCAGCTCACGCACCCCTGCCCGCTTGAGTTCGAGCACCTCACAATCTCCGAGCGCCCTGATCGATGCGGCCCTGGCTGACGCTCTCAATACAGCCAACTCACCGAAATAGGCGCCTTCATTCAAAGTGTCGATCACCTTCCCAGTGTCCTCTCGCACCACCTCCACTTTTCCTCTAGTAAGGAAATACATCGCATCGCCCATTTCACCCTGACGAAATATCCACTGCTCTGACATATAGTCCTTGATCTCCAGAAACAGAGACATGTCTTGAATGAACTCTTTACTAACAATTTGTTGAAAGAAAGGCACCTTGTCAATCAATCGGCGTATCTCCCCTCGAATTCTCAATAGATCCCGATTGATTTTACCCGGCCCCTTCAACGGCATACGATCGATCGTTTCAATGGCCGCCGGGACCATGTACTCAGCCAGCCTATCCCGGCAGAGACTCAGAAGTGCTTCTTCAGTTGGCTGGCGTTCTTCGTCATGGCACACTACAAAGGCAACGGGAACCTGCCCCCACGTCTCGTCGAGCATCCCGATGACACAGGCTTGAGCGACATCGGAATGATCCAGAAGTACCGATTCGATTTCATGGGGCGAAACATTGCTGCCTCCTCGGATGATTACATCCTTCTTTCGTCCCATGAACCAGAGATACCCGTCTTCGTCAAATTTCCCCAGGTCCCCGGTATAAATCCAACCATTCCGCATAGTCTTCCGAGTCAAGGCGGTGTCGTTCCAGTAGCCATCCATCATCATCGGGCTGAACACGGTAATCTCTCCCACCTGATTCGTTGTCGCATCATCACCTTGATCATCGATCACGCAGACCTGGCTTCCATACATCGGTAGCCCAATCGACCCCGGCTTCTTTCTTCCATAAGGAGGATTGAGCGCATATGGCCCTACCTCGGAAGCACCACATTGTTCCGTGATGGGAACCCCGGTTGTCTTTGCAAATTGTTCGTGAAGATAAAGGGGAACACGATCCCCGCCACAAATACACAGTCGCAACGCACTAAAATCACATTGACTGAATTCCGGATGAGCAACCACCTGGGAAAGCCCCGCGGGCAGGGAAGATAGAAAGGTTTTTGCCGGTGGACGTTGCATGGCCTCGATAAATCCATCTACCGAAAAGCCAGCCATCAAGGACACATAACCACCCACATGGAGCATCGGCAATAACTGACAGCGCAACGCCATCGGTCGAGTGATCGGTGCGGCAATCAATGCCACATCATCCTGGCTCAAATCAACTCGGGCAAGATACTTCTTAATTCCGAGCTCCATCGCCTTTCGAGTCAACGTGACTCCCTTCGGCCTTGATGTCGTGCCAGAGGTGAAAATCATCGAACACAGATCGTCGTCCCGATAGTCCACAGAGTAGTCCGCTGAGAAGCCACTTGAAACGAAATTTTCATACCGAACCTGGCGATGTTGAAGGGGATCCCCTCCGACCACGATGATATGGGACAACCGGTTCATGAAGTCCTCCTCCTCCAGTTCTGCCAATCGATCGTGATGAAAGATAAGAACATCTGCTCCGCTGTGGTTGAGTGCGTATCTGATTTGAGCGGCCCGATGTCGATAATCCAGAGGCACTATAACGAAGCCTCCTTTGAAACAGGCCAGAAAAACTTCTACCGCTTCGGTACAGTTGGGAAGGAGAATTGCAATACGGTCGATCGGTTCCACTCCCGTCTGCCTCAATCGCGAAGCGAGAGTCGTCGATGTATTCTCCAGTTCTTCGGCTGTGCACCACCTTTCTTGAAATTCGATCAGTGGTCGACCGGGCTCGGTATCTCACGCTGGATTAAGAAGTTCGTGAAGCATCCTACGATCGAGTAGAAACCTTTACCTCCCCGGCTGTCTCTTGCAATCCAATTTTATAGGCTAACTGGTCTAATTGGCCGACCCATTCAATTCCCTGAGAAAATAGGGCAAAGCGATCACAATGCACCTTTTTCGTCCTCCCATAGAACATGGCGATTGAACATGGCATCCCAAACCCGAACTCTGACATAACCGACTCTTATGAAACTGGTTTGCACAACCCCGTTTCATCCATGTCTTTCCGAGGCCGTGGACTTGGGGGGCGCTGCTAGGAAATTGCTTTTCGTCCATGGGGTCAGATTCGCCGCATTGCTAGGGATAGGAGGCGGTTCAGGGGGAGGAAAGGGGAAACGGTCTCTATAAGCACGTAGACTTCAGGAACTGCTAGTAAATTGCTTTTCGTCCATGGGGTCAGATTCGCCGCATTGCTAGGGATAGGAGGCGGTTCAGAAGTTCGATTGCTGCAACCAGAATCGGTTCACCCATCAGAAAGGCAAAGGCGGAGTGCGACGACGTGAGGGGAAAGCCCCGCCGCTTTTTCTTTGCTAGCCTCCTCCGCACCCGCCACATCCACCGCCGTCACCACCGCCACCGCTAGATCCCGAGGGATTCGCATTCTCAAAGTGCCTGTAATCACCGCCCAATACTGAGAATGCCGAGGTATTCAGGACCGCAACCGTAAGGGGTGATATCATTGCCAACCGCGTTTCTTCGACCTTTGCTTCATCATCCGTCTCCGAGTAGTACGCTGCATCTCGTGCCGTCCGAACGCGGCCTCGCAATTCCGGATCCAGTTTCTGCTTCAATCGCTGCCACACAATTTCACCTCTGCGGGTACGATTCCCGGCAAGCTTGAATGCCCCCCATACGGGGACAAATGTTATCAACACGAGGGTCGTGAGGAAATCTGTAGGTTTTCCGAGCTCCCATCCCCTTTGAATTTTGAACGCACCGAGAATTCCCAGCGGCACAAGGGGAAGGGCCAAAAGGGCTGTGCTCGCGAACCATTGTGTTTTCGACATCAACAGTCCACTGCTCACGAGTTGATCACGAATGCCTGACAGCGCGGGCAACACTGCGATTCTGAGTGTGTGGCCCCCCGCCGGCTGTCCTGGTTCGAGGGCGCCATGAATGACCGCTTCTGGTCCCTGAAGAGCCTCACCCCCTTCTCCAATTCTCTCGACCTCGCCGTTTTCACCCATTCGGATTAATCCCCTGCCCAGGAGACTGGAGAGCGCCGCACAGTAAACTCGGATGATCCCTTCACCCAGGCACGCAATCTCATAGGGATCTTCCAGCGAATCATTGGGCGCTTCCCTCTTCCACGTGAGAATGTATTTTGCTCCGAAGGCGAAAAAGCAGGCAATGATCAAGAGTCCGAAATAAAGGGCGATAAAGGGGCCGCCCCGCATATCGAGAACGCTACCGTTTCCCGCGCAGGCCGTTTCCCCGAACGTGCATGCGAGGAGGAAGACTACCTTGAAGCCGGCATGAACCGATCTTTTTCTGAAAAAGCCCGGTTTGGGAACAAGAATGTATTTTTCGGTGTCGACCCAGCGGTCCGCCTTGGATTGAAATCTCTTACCCGGTGGAGGCCAGATTTCCGGTGGGGGGGACTCTCTCCAAACAACTTTTCATAACTCCCGAGCGTTTCTTCATACTGGCGAACAAACCTCCCGGCCTGCGCAAGTCCGCCCTCGGTTGGGAGGTGATGGAGTTCCCGGCCGAGGATTTCCCCACACATATCCTTCCAATAGGAAAACGAATAGACTAAGTGCAGGTGCCACGCCTGGTCCACCTCTTCCGAGGGTGTCACCGGACGGCCATGAAGACAAATCGCTTGTATTCATGGATGACCCTTGCTGCGAACACCTGATCCCATCCGTTTTCCCGCGCTAAACGGGCCTTGAAGTCCAAAGCGACATCTTTCTTTCCGATTGTAAAGGCATCAAGCTTTTGCAGCAGGAGTTTATCGTCTGCGTTCATGGACAGTTCGGTTGGAAGGTGGTTGGAATCGGGGACCATTCGATTGAAAGTTTGGGGCGGCCATTTAGTAGATTGGATTTCATGAGGATTTGTTCGTTTTCAAAGGACTAACGGGTAAAGCGATCGAACACATTCTTCATCACCCCTTGCACGCGTGGGGCTAGCCCCCAAACCCCGTGGGTAAAGGAAAAAAGTTAAAGCCCCCTCGCACTCCGAAACCCGCTGCTGACG
>Ga0213868_10002574_pt1 | contig 17298 bp, 9 predicted proteins | sample PICome_9_FD_160087 | JGI IMG/M metagenome (GOLD analysis project Ga0213868, IMG submission 160087) | Coastal seawater microbial communities near Pivers Island, North Carolina, United States - PICO127 | ecosystem: Environmental > Aquatic > Marine > Coastal | place: USA: North Carolina | collected...
AGTTCGCAATAAGGTTAAGGAGGTGAAAGAAAGGTGGACGGCTGTATTGTATATGCAATCGTCATCTGCCTCTATAACTATAACTGCCTATGAACTAAGTACCTCTGCCGTGCCACCTATTCAGCAACCAAAATCTGTACTTGATTTCTAACTTTTTGTTCATACAAACCACTGAAGAGAACGATCGAAACTCGAGTCATGAGAAGTCTGGTCCAAGTAACCTAGAAACAACTGCATTGGAAAACTTCCACCTATACCTATCAGAGTCTTTTATTAGCTTTAGTACTGGTAGGGCAGAGCTCGAGTCTCAGTTTCAGCCAATCCCACATCTCTTACCTTCCAGGACAGCAGCGCAATAATACAACCAATGATCATGCCAATTAGTGGCAATACGTATACAATCATCGATTCATTCGTCAAAGGGCGGATTTGCCAGACTATTGAAACGCCAAAGCACAAGATGAGATTAGATAATCGGCACAACCACTTATCGGAATGCTTTAAGCTTTATCAAGAAATTGTCCGGCATTACCCAGACCTGTGCTCAATGACAATGGATAATCTTGTTTCTGCATACGTAAACTACTTGGATGAATGGGGAGATAGCAATCACATTCATCTGGCTGCTACCTTGGCAATAGAAAATAATGCACACTTTGTCGACTTAGAATCTGATGACAATGATACTGATCACAATGATGCCGATGGTAACGATACCAACCTAGCAACCACCGCCAGGAGCACCATTGCACCACAATTTGGAATGAAACAGGGTTTAATCGACCTTTATCTAGACCCGATTCCACAGAAGCCATTGATTGCCAATTACTCCTGTGGCATATGCCAGCGTGCAATCAAGAGGATCGATCTTCTATCAATGATAGATTGTTGCTGCCATAATTTCTGCTACGAGTGCATCACAAACTGGTGCAAAGTTAAATCAAACTGCCCCCTGTGCCGCGGACAAATAAGGAGAGTGGACAAGCTGTATTGGATTGAAAGACCCAGGGTTACAGGTAGGAAGAAAGAGTAAGGTGCGACTCCTAAGTTTGTTTCGACTACTACTACTAGAAGTTAGCTTAATAATGAGCCATGTACAATAATTGGCTGTGAATTATGTTGATCACTATCACATAGGTACAACCTACATTCTCTGACACAGCTACTTACGCAAACCAGAGTGACGGCTCAAGATGTCATTTCGGTAATCCAATGATGCGCCAGTGCCTCCTTGGCCGTGTACCTACTGCTTGGGTCGAAAGACAGCAAGCATTTTATAAAATCCACAGCACCATGGCTCTTAACTGACCACACGGAAGACGGAAACATCACACGGCCTTTCCTTACTGCTTCCAGGGGGCCATGAAAGGGGGGGTATCCTGCAAGCAATACATACGCTACAACCCCTACGGACCATATGTCAGAGGACTTGCAGTACTTGCCTTTGAGCATTTCCGGAGAGATATAATACTCCGTTCCAACTACAAGTGAATCACCTCTTGTATGGTAAGAAGCACACCCAAAGTCAATCAACTTGACATTTTCTTCAAGCTCCGTTTCAAAGAGAATGTTCTCGGGTTTGATATCTCGATGAACGACTCCTATGCCGTGTAGATATGCAACAGCATGGAGGACAGACTTGATAACTGTGGCAGCCTTTTTCTCAGAGAAACAACCACTGCTCGTGGCATTCTTGACAATGGAATTAAACAACTCGCCACCGGAGCATCTTTCTGTGACAATATACAAATGATTGTCATCAGAATAGGACCCAACAAACTTAATAATGTTTTTGTTATCCACTCTAGACAAGATAGCAGCCTCATTCTTGTGACTAAAGTCTTTGTTGACTATCTTCACAGCAAAGACTTGCCCAGTTGCTTTCTTGATACATTCGCGGACGATACCATGAGCACCCTTCCCTAAAATACTTGGCCGTAAGTCGTAGATGTCATGGAAGCCACTGCAAAAGCAAAACTCGTCACTCGTTGTTGTGGTGAAGGGCGTTTTCATGTTATACCAGTCAATATACCTTTTCAATCTACTATCGGGAGAGTCTTGGATCATACAATTGAGCTAGTACAAACTGCTTGACATGCAATGTGCAGATATGGAGTCATTTAATGCAACGAAATAACACTGATAGTTAGCATAAAACAACACCCTTCCTATCTGCTTAACTGCTGCAACATAACTGCCCAACAAGGGCAATTATTAGTAGTGTATCACGGGCAGTTAAAGAGCCAAAAGTTGTCAGCCCTGACAATCATCTCCGCTTTTTGGGCAATATATTAGTTATGTGTATCACGGCAGTTGTAGCTTAGCGTATCCGTTTATTACGCCAAATAGTAGGCGTGGCAGCCATCACATTTAGTAGCACGTAAACAACAGCCTACTTCACATGCTTAACTGCCAAACTGCTGGTCACTAAAATCTCTTTAGACATAATTGCTTATCAAGTGGCCATTCATGATGCTCTAAAGTGCCAAGCTATGCATATAAAGTAGATTAGCTCTATACATCTTGTTCATCCGTGCAAACTGACACCCATTACTAGTTTCAATTAGAACCAAGAGCCACAAATTACATAAACAGAACAAACCACTTCTTCGCTTAGGTGACCAACAGCATGACGGACAGCCAGAGGCGGGACCTATTCCATAGGCTTACAAGTAACGACCAAACATTGCAAGAACTTTCGATATCGCCCAATGGATCTGATTTCTTTCCAACCGAGAACAAAACATGGCTAGCTCTCGGTGGCTGTTTAGGTCAAAATGAAACAGTCACAACCCTTAACATATCATTCCCAGTTGAAATGGACTTTTCCGTCCACCGTCGTCAGTTCCAATGGCTTGATTGCATTACACCGGGACTTCAACAGAACACATCAATCAAGTTCCTGCGTTTCGCTAACGTTCATTTTTCAGAATACTCGGCGTTCTTTGTGAAGATGTCTTCATTTTGGCATCGTAACTTAAGTCTGACCACTCTTCGCTTCCATTCGTGTGAATTTGAGGAGATTGAGTGGTGTACATTAGCAAGGGCCATCACAGCCTCCACGACTATCAAAAACATCTTCTTTACAAATATTCACATGAGCGTGAGCAACTTCATTGCCGTGTCCTCTGCATTCCAAGGAACTCTAAAACGATTATTCATCAGGAACTGTGGATTGGACCATGAACACCTCGACATAATGGGAAAGCTTTGGATAGTCGATGGTGCAGCTCCCAAAGTAGTCGACCTCTCATGCAACGATGACATCGTTTCATGCGAATCGATTGGGTTGGTAGTGAAAGGAATGAAACATTTATCACTTGCAGAGACATCAGTAGGGAATCACGGAGTTCAAGCCCTTGTTCAAGGCCTCCTTGCTAAAGCAGAACACGCACAAACATCCAATCTGCTCTCTCTCAACCTGGAAGGAACCAATCTAAGTGACTATGCATGTAAGTCAATCAAACTGGCCCTGGAAAACGATAACTCTTCACTGGAGCAGTTACATTTGGGCTACAACAACATCCGTGATGAAGGTATTAAACTCCTTGCCAAAGGTCTTAAAAGCAACACTTGTCTTAAATCATTGCATCTCCAAGGAAACAACATAACAGAGAACGGATGGGCAACCATTCTCGAGTTGACTTGCAACACATCTACCATTGATGCAACAAGACAATCAAACCACACACTCGAAACCCTATCAGGACCATGTATTTGCTTTTGGATTACAAATATAGGAAAACTCATCAACGACATGCTTTCCATCAACAAGCAGGCTCGCAAAGCGTTCGCTTATGCGCCATTTTTAGGCAGGAAGGTTGCTGCAAGAACAAAGATCACAAATTTACACCTCATCAGTCTCTACGACAGCAAAACAACCATAGTAGATTACAACGATGAAATCCTGTTTCCACTCATCCTATCATTCATCAGCAAACACTACTACACCGCCGTAACTTGGGTCGATGAGATCAACGCCCTTTCTGCTATGAACCACATTGTTCAAAACAAATGCAACCTATTTCAGTCCACTGGAGCGTTGGTCGTTCCCAACCCAAGACGCGAGAGACCTGTATGCTATTCAAACAGGCCAATCAAGCGCCAGAGAGATAAAAGTATAGAATCACATAGAGAGTTTTAAAAGTCTAAGTAAGTAACAAATGGTCTGTTCACGTGTAGAGATAAAGATTAGCCTGTTCAGTGTACTTAGCAAATAAGAAAAGGATCAACTTCTCACTGAAAAAAAACATCACACAACGGATGCACTCTTTTTGATTTGTTCGATTACGTCATGCTTACAAAATGCTATCAAAATGCTATCCACTATCTAAAACTTCAATCAATTGAGAGACGCACTTCTTGGTGGTTTTGTTTCGATGTCATGCTGTCCTCGCACAACTACGGGAGGAGATTGAAGAGCTCAGGAAAAGGTTGCAGCATACGACTTCTGGTCACATGTATCTAGAGAAATAGGACAGAGGTATGTTCGAGCTATATATCATAAAAGTAGTTTGGAAAGAAAGAAAAACTAATAAAGTTGATGCTACAACACCTACAGACCTCTTGGTAAAACCCTCATCACGTGCGGAATAACAGGTGGTAGGTCTGTGAAGTCAATGCCACGGGCCAAGTATTTGCCAACCCGCTTATTGAATAGATTGACATATATATTATGCATAGAGATCGGTCTAACCCTATCCACTAGATGTCCGAAACTGTCATAATCACCAAGCAACATACTGTACAAGGCAGTCCTTATTAAACTTGTCCGTATACGTTGTACGGTGACTCTAAATTGCCGCGACCAAACAAGAGCATCAAGTTCCGCCAAAAAGAGTAAAGCTCCAACACCAGGTCTCTCATTTGTGTGAGTAGGCCAATGCATGCTGGTCAGCTCTTCATGTGACCACGCGGTCAGATGGTTACTCAGAATAACAGAAAAGCTTCTCCTGCATTCTACCAACAATGCGTTCATATAACTAATAATGGCGTAATTGTTGAAGACATTCATGTTCAATGCTGATCGACGATTATACGTTTCAAAAGGACGAGGGACGCTGAATGACTTTCCATTAAAGAGGCTACGGCAAATGTCTATATCAAAACGTGACAAAACATCTTCGAGATTCCTTCCCCGGCGAACAATTATCAAGTCAATATTCTTCTTCAATCTACGATCATGGACGAGTCTTCGATCATATACAATAGGAACACCGGTAGTACATATCTCATGGCCTAATATCGAAATACCATTGCGATAGGTAGCAGTTTTTCTTTGAAACGCCCAAAGATTTCCCAAAGCATCTTGGAGGAGTTTATTCTCTCTTGGGACGTTGCAATACGATTCAACGAACTGGATTACACTGTCCAACGGAACATCTGGGTAAGACAACGCGTGTGAGTAGCCTGGGAGACAATCGAATAATGCTTGATTGGCATTGGCGATGATCCATGACCTTACTTCACTGCTGACTTCACTAGCACAATAGATGTCTATATCTGATGACCAAGTATCACCAAGTACAGCTTGAACGACAACAGAACCCGACATTGCCACAGACCCCGGAGGTAATGACGCAGCTAGCCTCGCAAATGAGCTCACAATATTTGAACAATCAAAGGCTGCATCATTGGATTGTAACGTTCGCTCGAGGCTTTGCAATAACGTATAATGTAGCATCTTCTTTCCACGGCAAGAGGGTAGGTTACTACCACCATTATCAATATTGAGTTGTGGATTTAAGACGAAGCACCTTGCGTCGGCTAGGCATAATCTCATCGCGTCACATGGAGGTAAAAACCGACCAATGTGCGCACGCACCTCATCAGGTAGATCATTGTAAGACACCTTGTCTTCCTTGCCTAGCTTCATCTTCTTACTCATATTGTCCTCAAGTATATATCTAACCTAATAGCATTCAATTTATGCAGGCTGACAGGTGATTAAATAATATGATCTTATTTTACTACAGACTGCATATCATGCCTAATGTCCACCAGGCAGTTAATCGGCAGACAAGCGGCCTTATGGGACTGTCTATTTGAGAAGTAGTAACCTGCCCACATACGTATATAGGCAGTTAGGTCTGAGACTGCACAAAACTGCCGAAAACGGCCTTTTAATAGGTTGAGCTGCAGTGGACAACTTTTAAGAAGAGAAGGATAGCTTTGAGGGCTGATATCAGCCCCTTCTTTAATACCTAGTCCAGCTTGCGCCAGTCTTAAGTTAATCTTTGAATATACCTAGAGTTATCGAGTATGTTATCATGAAAACGTTAAGCGCACCCCGTTCCTACGCCAAAACTGGCATTGATAAAATACTATCACGTTTATGGTGATTGTGATACTGAGGTGATAACAACTATGATTATACACTAGCGAACCCCGTGCTTCTACTCACTACAGTACAACACAAACAGTGAGTTTGATCTAATTCAATCTCGCCCTCTTGTTTGCAGTAGAAGCCTTAGTCTTCCTTCCAGTAGAAGCCTTAGTCTTCTTTCCAGTAGAAGTCTTAGCATTTCCCACCTTTTTACTTTTTGAAGCACCTTTTGGTTTGGCTTTATCCAAAACAACAGCTTCATCCTTGAACCTTTTCAACTGCTCATCCTTACTTTTCAGCTCTTCATCCTTCCTTGTCAGCTGCTCATCCTTACTTTTCAGCTGTTCTTCTAGACGTGCTACTTTTTCAACTAGATGTGCTGTTTCTTGTGTGCCACGTTCTGTATTTTTGTTTTCAAGGATATCAATCCAATATTCATATCCTTCAATCCAATATTCATACTGACGCACTAGTGTTAGCAATTCACCAATATATTTATCTCGGACAGAACTGGAGTGACCCCCTGGGGAGTTAGAGATAGCTTCTTCAGGACCAAAACGATGATTCATATTAATAGATGATTCACAGACCAGTATTATATTATTATTAGTTGGGCTCTCCTCTAGTCTCCTCTATGGGTATTCTCTGTTAATAGATGACATATCGTGCAATGTATTACAGAATGATTGAGTAAGGAGAGGATGCAGATGTGGCAATTAATGTTGTGTTTGTTAATACTGCCAATATTGTACCAGCCATGATAACTGCCCTCATTCAAAACATACAAGAACTTATGGTACCTGTCTCTGGCCTAGAGCTAGGTAAAAAAGAATATGTCTCTGCCACCGGTTTGGGTGAAACAAAAAGGTCACTAGGGATTGCAGTGTCGCGGCCCCCAACAACCTTCTCTGTCAATGTATGTGAATGATGTGATTGTGTTCGGATGATTATGTGATGCCTCTCCTGCTGTGCATCAGACCAGAGATAACGATAATATCTCGTTGTTGTCCTACAGCTTCACATCATCACTCGCATCCTTGAACGTGAAATACACAAAATAAAATGCAAACAATCTTCTAGTCTACAATAATAAAAATTGCGTGCTTAATAGATTCAATGGTATTACCAGATGATGATGCAAGATGTGGCTGATAATAGTAATCAATGATGCGAGCAATAGTACTTGAGACGGAGTGAGGCAAACACTGAAACAACAAAATAACAAACATGAGAGATGAGGAGAGAGATGCAACTAGATGCAATACTGCCATCATATCCGCCAACCTTTGGAGATCAGGGAAGTAATTGCAATTGGGCTGCCAGAAAGGGATGAATACGATGACTGGGAGTGTAAACTATGGAGATAGACAAGACAATTGCATAAAGAAACGGCCAGATACACAAGATTTATGTTCGTCAGATCTTGATCAACCTTTGTCTACAGCACAATGTGTCGAATATGTACAACAAAATAACATGAAAGCAAAGGCTATATTGATTGCAAAAGATAACAACTCGGTCACCACGAACTCTGCATCGAACATCATCCATGGAATACTAACACGTTTTTGAGGTGATTTGTGATCTGAGGTAATATGAATGGTTTGAGGAGAAGTACACAACAGACAAAACAACATCAAATATGGTGGAGATTACTTTGATTGTTCAATCGATACAACAAACTCATTGCTAGTTCGGTAGTGCATAACCATTTATCTAAATCTACACATACACATCTGATTTGCATAGTCATCTACAGTACATCACCAACATAACTGACTTCTGAAATTGATCTAACTTATTCTCCTCCGCTTGTTTGTGGTAGAAGCCTTAGTCTTCTTTCCAGTAGAAGTCTTAGTCTTCTTTCCCTTCTGCATTGTTGTTTTGAACATTGCAGCTTTTCTTGCTAGTGCTCTATTCCAACTCCTCTCTACTCCATCACGAACATCGCCCGCCCGTCCATAACCACGAAAGAACCAAGCTGTGTATTTATTCTTCGAGAGATTTGATATATATTCAACAGTGCCCCTGTTGTTTCTTTTGATAGCCAACCGTATATGATCTCGATACTTCACTCGTGAAAGCGCCACATACAAACCTTCCCACGTCATTCTCAAAAGGCCAACAGGGTGTTGCGAAATGAATATTATCAATCTCCTTATCGTTCGTCCCTGAATAAACGCATACATCAACCAAAATATTACTTGTATTTGTATTAGATCAACAGAGTCAATTACTGTCTGACTTACCTGTGCCTTCCAGATTGTCACGCAGAATGCCGGCTCAATGGGAAAGTAATCCTTCATTGGCACCGTCGACCCATTGTATCCAAGCTGCCAATCGCCTCCAATATTTTCCGTCTCCCATTTTCTCACCAGCCCACCCCAACGAATTGAAATTTGAACAACAACTCGCCCTTCTACTAGCGTTCCATGAGTCCACTTCCTTCTCTTCTTCGCATTCTCTCTTTTCTTTGCAGCTGAGTCTCCTGGAAAGTCAGCATATAGCTCGACATTGACAGCATCTGGAGGTTTGTCTAGTGTCACTATAAGAGCATCACTATTTGCAAACTCATCTCTGAACGCTTCATCCTCTTCCAATGTACCAAATGACAAAGAATGATACTTTATCTCGACACCATTTGCCAGACCAATATCTGTGTTGATATTTTCTGATATATATCCAGCAGCTCCAGGCACAAACAACTCATAGAAACAATCTTCTTCCATAGCTTTAAGCACATTTTCCGACCTCTTCGGCTTTCCCTTCCAAACGTTATCTAGGCGCTTTCTAAACCACCGTACGACTTTTGTGTTATGCTGTGATGCCCATCGCTTAGCCTGGATTGCATTTAACTCGTGCCTCTCCGCATTTCCAGTGACAACCATTGTTGCAAATGAAAACTCGCCACTGTCAGACATGTCCTGTTCAGAAAGTGCTTCATAGTTGTCAAGGTCGCGCTTGTGAAACTTTCCACATCTGCTAACCCTCTCCAGTAATGCTGTGTGTTCGGGATCCTTTGAACGATGCTGCTGGGTAAGCTTGATGTATTTAGCTCTCTCAAATAGCAATATACCAGCCGCTTTGACATTAACGCAATCTCCTCTTTTTCCAGACACAAAAGCTTCTTCGTCACTTTTGTCTGTTGCTCCTTTCTTGCACTCCTCTTCCTCATATTTCATAGCAGCACCAGCCAAAGAACTACCACCACATGGTGGCAATTGATCAAAGTCACCCAGAAGCACAACCGCACGACCACCAAATGGTTTGCTACTCTCTGGATACAACTCCATCAATCGAGCATTTAGATAAGCAAGGACATATGGCTTAACTGTGGATATCTCGTCAACGATAATGCATGATATGTTTTCGATGTTGAACCTCCTCATAAAACTCTGGCGCTTATGAACTGACCAAGGCTTGATGTGTTTCATTGTAGGCTCGTCTTCTCCTTTGCCTATCTCAATGACTGGAATGTCAAACAAACCAAGCAATGATGACCCATTAATGTTGACTGCCGCTCCACCAACAAAAGCAGTCTTCACTAGTCTCCCAACACCCATGCATGACGACATTCCGTCAAATGTTTCGACCAGTTTAGATTTCCCATTACCTGGCCCGCCACATACTAATAAAAATGGTGCAATATAACCTTTATCTTCTGCGCGGCCCTCATATATTGCAGTGAAATGTTCTCGAAGTATAGAAACAGCCCTCCCCTTGTCTGATGACAGATCCTGCTTTTTCAAATACTTATCAACTTTACCGACTAAATTGCGAGGGAATTGACGTCGTGTAAATCGATTGACATTATTGTTGCCACAGTCATTTGGTAGGGCTGATTTGATATTTGTGTAAGATGTCTCATCAAACGGTAAAGTCATATGATCGCTGTTGCTTTTGCTTGCCTCATGACCTTCCAAAATATCAGGTAAGTATTTGTTCATGATGGTCACACATTCATCCTTGTGTCTGTTAATCTGTTCACTTTTTAGCTGCTGGCCAGCACTCAGCTCTGTATGCGTGAAGTCATCAAAGCCATAGTCAATTTCTGTGTGATTTTGCATCTCCATAATCCTTGAAGCACGAGCCACGCCCTTTTGTTCTTTAGACCACAATGTTCTATTTCTACCTCGATACTTTGAAAGTATAATCCTCCTACCTGAATCCACCTTCCAAGCATGGACCACCCGCTCCATCAATTCTAGCCTAGAATTGTCAACCGCTCGATCACTGCTCCTTAGCTCTGATTCAAACTTGCAAAATGCTTCCCAGCTGTAATCCTTCTTGCTACCCCACTCTTGTCCAGCTTCATACAACTCGTCCTCGGGTCGAAACATGGTCAAGTAATGAAAAGCAAACTGATCTGCCTGCTTTCGCCATCGATCACGTTGTGATGGATCTGGTGGTTCCTTACCAGGATGTCTTGGCATTTTTCCAAAGAACTTTGGTGTACACTGTTTGGATAGAAGGACCTGCCGATATTCAGAGCCAATCTTAAGTCCTTTTCCAAACTGAAATGACTCGTTCTTTTTTCTTCCTAGACCAGAAGTAGGAGCATTGGTCGTTCTATCTTTGACAACCCTGACCATTGAGCAATACTCCAATCGATTCAAGTCTTTCAATTTCTCTCCTCGGTAACGATACAATTCTGGATATGATATTGCATGCAATGTCTCATCATTCATTTTGTATATTTTGGCCTTTCCATACTCACCTGGTTCATGTTTCACTGCATCTAACTTATCATCACCAATATCCCAATCGGCATCTTGCTCACTTTCTACATCGCTGTCAGCGTTATCCGATGTTTGGTCTTCTATGTCACTTGCTGCAAAGTTATCATCACCAATATCCCAATCCGCATCAACTTGCTCACTTTCCACATCGCTGTCAGCGTTATCCGATTGACTGTCTCTTGGCCGCTTTCTTAGGTTCATCTCTTGGTTCTCCTCGAGCCAGTCCATGATATAGTTTTTGTATCCTTTGCCATCATAGTAAGCAAAGATCTCGGATGTCATCCGAGCATCTAAACCAAGCAGAGCACCAGCGGCTTGTGTATCAGAAACTTCCATCTGTGCATTTAACTTGTTCAGTGTCCTTGTCAAAGTATGCTGGACATGCCTTTTGTCTGTGCCAGTGTCATCGGCAACACTAGGATTCAATAAAACATCTTCTTGTGCCCTAAGTATCAGGGGCAGAGCATCAATGACCTCGACTCCATTTTTATTTATATATGGCCCAATATAAAACAATGCACCTCTGCTTTGCTCCTTGGCCCCAAGGAACAATAGATTTGTGTTACAACCTAGTAACGCTGTCAAGAGAGGATTGTAGTCAACGACCAAACCATTTCTACCTTGTACATCATTCGTGACTCTGTTGTAAATCTTATATAAATTGAAATCCTCAACTGATCGCAACCCCTTCATGATTTGGTACAACTTCGGCATGAACAATGTGAAATACACATCACCATCACTATTAGTATGGCAAAGCAGATGAATTGTTTCTAAACTGTCACCGTTGCTTGCTCTGATTACATCACGTCTCACATAACTTTCTCTCTCCTTCTCATACAAAGCCACGTGTACATTCTTTGAATTGGCAAACAAGTACAGGTCCAGCCTAGTATTCCCAGCTAGGAATAGATGGTGATGCCCACTATCTTGCAGTATGATGGTATTATGTGCACGATGAGAGTTGGATTTATTAAGTACCATTTTTCCACGATAGCGAGGTTTCCATCCAGACCCGAGATCATAGTTATTAGGAAGCTTGCCGGTTGCTTTGAGTTGTTCAACCGCCTGGCCAACATCATTGTGCTTAAACAATTTTCGATGTGGTTTGGTTGCATGGAGAATTTGTTCAATGTTCTCAACCAAATAGTGCATCAAATCACTCTTCAGACCTCCCACTGAAAGTTTGGATGAAGTACTGGCGCCTATGACGACCAAACCTTTCATCAGATTGAGAAAGAGATTGTCCTTGCCAGGCGGAAACCTGTACGAATCGACTTGATTCACAGCCCATCTTTTGCGATTCTCAACAAACCCATCATTGCTGCTTTCGTTACTGCTTTCAGGTATGTCTAACAACTCAAATTGTGACCAAGGCCAGTCATAACGAAGCAATTGATAGTGTTCATCATGATATAACAAATGTATAGTAGGGAAAGTACCATGAACATACACACCATCTCTTCTCCTTACATCGACATCTTGATGAATTGCCACATTCACCTTGTAAACATTTGCGAAAAGATTGCATTCTAGAAGACCCCCTCTCTTACACGAGAATGGTGTGTCACTGCACATGTCACGAGCATAGTTTGCAAGCACGAAATCAGACTTTTCTCCTGCTTAGATATGAAGAGAAATAGGATACATGGCAACAGCACGCATAGAGAGCATGTGAGTGAAAGTGTATGCGTGCATACGATAGCATAGTTTCAATGAGAGCAAACGTATCTAGATCAAGCACAATAGGATCGTCTAGATGGTAATCCAAATATCAAGTACACATTTTTCTCACCTCCATTGCTTTCTTGCCCATCTCTTGCATTCTGTTGTGCATCAGCAAGTTGCTCAAAAGTTAAACTATTGCTATCAGATGGATTCATCTTTTCGGACGGGTGATCTATCAAGAAGTCCATTAATTCTACACGAACACTTTTTGTTGTTTTGCCCTTGGCTTCATCTGGCTTCACTCTTTCTAAACCCTTCAGCATTGCCCGGATAAGACAATTTTCATCTTTGGGCGGATTATAAAAAACTCGATTGTCATCATCAGAACTGCTTGGTAGCATTTGCTCATGTAGTTTTCGAAGAATGATATGTCTAGTCACGTCCTGTACTTGCGGCAGAGATTCCAGAGGCTCCTCTTCCGGCCTCTTCATTTCCCATACGACATTGCGCGGGTCTGACGATGACAATGGAAAAAGACTCTGCTTCTGACTCGTATCCACTTGATGACGAGATATAACCTTTTCGCGTACATCATACTTATACTCTTCATCAGGATCTTCTACCTGCTCCAAATTCACAGGGTTTGTGTCCGCCCTAAGTCCACTCGGCTTATTCAGTCTGCATCCATTGTAGCCTGTAGTTCCTTTGTAACATGTAAATGTGTGCTCGTGGATCCCTCTTTGGCATACGGTATCACTCACATAGGACTTGAAAGCAATAGCCTCTTCCAATGGATCAGGAGGAATCTGCAAAGGCCTTGGAGGCATCATTATCTTTGTGTGTGGATCATTAGAGACTCGCCTCAATTCCTTCATTGTCAAGTCAGCTATATGATAATTCTTGTCAAGTGATGCTGAATACATGGACTCTAACACAGACCCAAGCTTTTTGCATAGCTCAGGTATGTCAGACACGAGCTCAAGCACATCTGGTGACATGCCTCCCCATAGCACTACATGAAAGTGAAGAGAACCTCTACCAGTAGTCTCAGTCTTTCCATAATAGGCCCAGTTTGTGCCTGATATACCAGACGAGTCGTGATCCCATGAGGTGAAAGTAGTCCTTTTCGTAAATGGTTTCCTCCCAATGAGTATAGACAAAACGTCCTCAACAAACTTTTTGTATACCAATGCAGCTCCAACTGGATTCTTGGCTAGATGTACAAACCTTTCGATATATGTCTTTGGGATTGGTATCTCCCCATTGTTCGCAAAGCCATTTTGAACTTCTCCATTCACATCGCCCGTAACACAGCTTGGATAATCAATATTGTTCGAGCTACGCATGGTAAGCCTAATTGCAGTAGCACTGTTCACATCATCGATTGCAAAGGTGAGAAATGTTGGAGCACAGCCAAACCTTCGTGCACATGCTAAGATTTCTCCCTTGCTACGATCTCTCTCTAGTGCACCAAACGTTGCTGACTTCCCAGTGGAATTGAGAATGGGCGTGAGCTTTTTCATCACATACCGTCCATTTTTACTGTGGGGGTTAGCCACGGCTTGTTTTAATTTGCCTTGAAAGTCATTCGACATGAACTCCTTTACAAACTTGCTCCACTGCTCCCTGTCTTGTGTCTTTGCGTGCACTGCTTTTATTGTTTCATGCCGTTGCATCTGATCAAACAAGTGAAATATCAATGGTTGACATGATGCAGCTGCCGTGGTGAACTGCATCAGAAGATGAATGCGCTCTTTTGCGGTTAAGCGGGGTGTACTTTTCTTGTATGCAGTTCCAAGTAAAAACACATCTACATGTGCCTTGACTAAACCCTCATCAAACGTGAGAAATTCATTAACTGGATTCTTCTCTCTGAAAGCTTTTTTCACTGTTGCATTGTACTGTCTCTTTTCCTCTTTTACATCTAAGTCGATTTCCGCTGCAGTGTTAACTAAGTAGTCATGATCGTGATCGGCACGATTGTCGTTTTTGGTTTTATTTTGAGACGTCAAATAGACACATCTCATGGGAAACTCATTGTCACTTTTATTACTAGCTGAGGTGGAATCATACGCAGTCGTTGCCTGTCGAATTTGTGCATAATCGTCTCTTGCAATATTTGACGTGTCCTCACTAGCGGTCAACTGTGCACGCTGAGCCAGTTCGTTATTGCAATCTTGCATTAGTTCTCGGAAGTTGTAAAAAGAAGGTAGCGGATCGTCATCTTCATACCACTTATTAATTCGCATCAACACTGCAAGCCACTGATAAATGACATGCGCTCGTCCTGATACATTAGCTGACTTGATAGCCTTGGCTATGAGACGGTCGTATTTTCCATCAGGACCAACGAATTGGAGCTCAACACTACCGTTGATACTATCTGGTGTCAACAGATCCGCAACAACCTGAGGACTATCGTGATCAAACATGATACCACAACCTTTCAAAGCTGAGTGAGTATTCTCCCGCAACTTCCCAGCATTGCTCTCAATCTTGATAATATTAAGGTAATGCCTCACTTTAGAAATGATGAGGCGCTCTCGCAAAGTCAAAGATTCTAGGCCTATCCTTCGATAGTCTCCAAAATCAATACCATTTGCAACCGATCGTTCTGGTATCTTATTACGTGCATCAATACTCTCACTGCAATGACCACAAATCTTGGCCTTGAATCCAACCTTACCACTGTCTTTGGTATACTCATCTACGAATTCTGGGTGCAAATGATAATATTTCAACCGCTTACCACCAAACAATGGATTGTCCTCAAATAGGTTGTCATCATATGCACTTGCGTCTCTATCCTGATTGTAAGCTTGTTGAGTTTTGATGACCCAATCACGATCTTGTGGCCACACAGAATACACCTTCCAAGTCTCAAAGACCTTAGTCTTGCCAGCCTTATTCACTGGTAAGACCAATGGATCCCCTACTCCTTGCTCTATTCTGCTGTTATGAATTTCCCGTTCCTCGTAATTCATTTTCAACAAACAAAGATCCGTACCCAAATCAAAGTCTTGATATCCACTAATTTCTTCATTGTCAAAGCTACGATACCCACAACATGCACAAGTCAGAAGTGGTGCGTCAATCGATCCTCCCCCAAAGTCCTTCTTTCCCCAACTGACCCCCCTACCTTGTGCCTGAAGGAATCTTTGACCAAGCTCTCGTTGTTTAGCTGGTGTTAGACGCTGACACTCAATAATCTGTTCCACTCGATTATAGATGTATTCCCGAAGTATAACATTCGTATTGTTTCCACTTGCTTCTGACAAAGATTCGAATGTATGCTTGCAGAGGTCAACATGATCATGATCGATATAGTTCATCTTGCTCGACTTCTTTGGCTTTGGAGATGCAGGTAGGTCCAATAATGAAAAGTCTGGCTGACTCGTATCGGCATACTTTTTAACATCTCCATATGTCATTTGGTAGCTATCATCTGGATACTCATCGTCAGGGTCGATACATTTAATTTTGAAATATCTCTCTGTAACGTCAGGAAGAAAAAGGTTAACATCTGCAATTTCACACTCCCAGAGTTCTCGGCTTGCTAATTGCTTGCCAGTGTCTTCATCCTTCCACCAATACCCAGGAACTTGTAACCTGAGCCCTTTCAACCCGCCTTCTTTCAACGATTTCTTCAAAGTAGGATCGATATTGAATTTGACGTCCTCGATCAACCCTGCAGTTTCGCACTGCTTGACATCAACATTATCTGCAATCCACAGTAAAGCCGACATTTCAAATTCCTCTGCCGGACATTCATCTTCCTGCCATTTACGCAATGCAATCCAGTCTTTCTTGCTGAGTATTGTATAAACTACTTTGGTAATTGTCATTCTGTGCTTCACACCAACTTCAATCACTCCATACAAGTTATCAAGACACTTGAATACATTCCTCGTTGTATCCTCCATCCTCTTCTCCTCCAGACAATCAACTGCATGAAGATATCCAACAAGCCATTTAAGCTCTCTATCCCTCCAACTCCCGTTGTTATCATACCAAAGCTGAACTGCTCCTTCTGGATGGTCTTCAAACTTGCCATGGAGGTAATCTTTTCCAGGTGTCTCCCAGACTTGAGTATCTTGAAAAGTACAGGATTGGCTTTCACGTTCATATCTCTCTACAGCTCTTGCCCTCTTCTTTCGGAGTCTATCCTTGGCATTGGCTAATGCTTTCTCTTCCGGGCTTTGTTCTGCCCGACATTTCCTCATACGTTTGGTGTTTGCCAACGTATCTCGTGCTTTCTCTTCTGGGCTTTGTTCTGCCCGACATTTCCTCCTACGTTTGGTGTTTGCCAACGTATCTTGTGCTTTCTTCTCTTGACTTCTACTTGCTCTGCTCTTTCTCCTACGTTTGGCTGATGCTTCTCTCTTCTCAGCTTGTATCTGAGCTTGTGATTTGTTCGAATTCTTGCTCCTCCTGCCTCCCCCAAGCATCAGCGGGGGGTGGAGAGAGTTCTCCTGTTCATGAATAATGAATGTGGCGTGAGAATTGAGTGAGAAAAGGTACATGTCTGCTAGATGTTCTATCCCTTACCTTCGCCTCCTGAGAACG
>Ga0213868_10002576_pt1 | contig 17295 bp, 14 predicted proteins | sample PICome_9_FD_160087 | JGI IMG/M metagenome (GOLD analysis project Ga0213868, IMG submission 160087) | Coastal seawater microbial communities near Pivers Island, North Carolina, United States - PICO127 | ecosystem: Environmental > Aquatic > Marine > Coastal | place: USA: North Carolina...
TTTGTTGCTGATCTGGCTGTCTGATGAATAGCATGAGTGGTGGTAACAGAGGACGATTGATGTACAACCGGTGGTGGTGAGGATGCAATGGATGACAATAGTTTTACATTTGGTATCATCAGGGAACATTTCACGTTTTCAATCTTTTTTGTGTTTCTCTTAACCACTGTCGTGAGATGAGCAGATTTGGAAAGTACTGATAATTGCCTTATCCTTGATATTAATGCGCTTCTCTGAGCTGTTATAGTTTGCATTTTTTTTAATATGTAAACTCTGCTATTGGATAGTATTTTTAAGTGATGATGAATTCACTGTATTGGATTCTATCTTGTTGTTATCTTGTTTCTTTCTCTCTTTCTCTCAATCTTACACACGCCGTCTGTAGAAAGTAGGCATCTGTTGTGTCATCCAAAAGTGTGTGTGTCCGTTGATGAGATTGATAAAGAGAAGGAGAGAAAAAAAAGCAGACGTGTCTTTTTTTGGCTTCTTGACCACCACCGAAATTCTTGGTGATGAACTCTAATCATCCGTGACGGTATGATAGTATGACAACCACATGTCAGATGTCAGATGTTGTCTGTGTGGAATTGAGATTGACGGATCAATCAATCAATCAATCAATCAATCAAACATTGTTTCATAATCATAAAATAACTCCTACACATTTTTTTAAAAATATATATATTTTTTTTAAAAAGACTTATTGAAAACCATAACAATCATCATCGTCTTTTTCTTCTCTTTCCTCATCCTGCTCATCCCATTCTTCCTTCCATTTCTCAATAGCACCATCTGCTCCATATTTCTTTTTTGCTTCTTCAAATTCTATAGAAGCATGTTTCATGGCAGATAAAAATTCATGTTCCAAAGCTTGAGCTGATTGTTTCACTTGTTCTTCCGGTATCATCATGCCTAATTTATCTAGTTTTGCCTTGTATAAATCTTTCATGAATTCTTGATCATCGTTCCTATTTTCTTCTCCTTCATTGTAAGGTGTGGCAAAGAGTCTTTTTCTTCTTGTTGTTGATGGTGTTGTTGTTGTTGTTGATGATGATGATGATGATAATGGTGAAGTAATAATAGCAATGGTATTACGACGACATTGCAATGAACTGTGCAGTGACACGGATAAAGAAGTCAAATGGAACGAATCATTCCAATTTGTAAAGCATGAATAAACCGTGAAATATTTCATGTTGATGTTTATGTGTGTGTATCATACTACGATATGATGAAATAAACATAGAGCTCTCTGCTCTCTCTAAAGTTGAAATAATATTCAAAAACGTTTCCATATAGTATAAAATGGATCATGTTAGTACTGTGCAAGGTTGTAACGGCACACAACCCATTTCAGATTCATTCATTCAAATTCTCCATTCCGTTCTCCATTCCCAATCGTATCTCATCCAAACATAATCCTTTCGAATCCATTGAATCGATTCATATTGTAATTATAAAATGTCTCAAGATGATTTCTTCAATCAATCGTTTTCGTCCTCGACGACTCAACGACGTAAACCACCTCCGCCGCCGCCTCCTGCAGCACCTTCCTCGTCGGGTTCTTCTACGAATCCTAGAACGTCAACGGCTCCTTTGAGTGGTCCAGGTACTTATCGACCCGTGATTTCTGTGGGGAATAAACCTTCGACGTTTTACAATCCTCATACTACTACTACTAATAATATTAGTAATAATAGTAGTAATCTCAATCAGATCAGCAACAACAAGTCATCCATGTTGCAAAAACGACCCACGGGAGATTACTATCCCACGACCAGCACGATATCAGCGCCATCACCTTCCTTCCCTTCCTACACCAATCCATATGCTGTTACATCTACAAAGACTTTTGATGCTCTAAAGGCAAACACGGAAGAGAATGAGGATTGGTTTAGCAATGAAGATCAGCAACAAAACCATTGGAATTCATCCAACAATCACATTCACAATACTTACAGTAGTCATCCATATACCAACACTTCCACAACACAAGTGACCAAATCGGAATCTATGGAATTATTATCTGCATCATCCATGAAAGCTCCAAACAGTGATTCAAGCATTGGCTTTACAGGAACCATGTCTTTCAATACATCCCTATCCAATAATAACATGTATGATGCCTCCAATACAACCCACACTACTACTACTACCACTGGCAATATCTATGACACTGCAGCACAGAATACTTATACCTTTCACGATTATTCCAATGAACCACCACTTTTGGAAGAATTAGGAATCAATCTGGATCATATCAAAACAAAATCATTGGCTGTCATCTTACCCATGAAGTATGCCAAAACGCACATTGACAAATCTATCATGGAAGATTCCGATCTCGCCGGTCCATTAGTCTATGGTTTATTACTCGCCACGGAACTACTCTTGGCGGGTAAAATTAGTTTTGGAGTGATTTATGGGTTTGGTTTGTTTAGTAGTCTAGCGACTACACTTGTATTGAATCTCATGTCTCCTTCGGATTCTATATCTATTTGGACCAGTGTGAGTATTTTGGGATATAGTCTGTTACCTGTCAATGTATTGGCGGCCATTAATATCTTTTATCGAGTCAAGTTTATGGGAACGATTGGGGTTGTTTTGGCAAGTTTGACGATTGCATGGTGTACAATTAGTTCCACAAGGTTGATTGAAAAAGGATGTGAAATGAGACAACAGAGATGGTTGGTTGGTTATCCCAATGCTTTGTTGTATTCTGCATTTGTCATGTTGACCATTTTTTAATGCTTTTAAAAATAAATATAACATAATGGCTAAATTTATACGTCACAATGTCGTTCCCTTGTTTCCCTTCAGTGACGCATGTCGTAAATAATCTGAATTGTTGTTGACGTGGCTCCGATTTTTTGACAGGACCGAAAACTACGTAACGTATCCACAACTCAAACTCTACACTACTTTTACACTACTAAGTAAGTATTTTTTCAAATGAATTGCTGTACTTCTCAGAAAGCCGTCGCAACGACTGAAGTCGAAGCCCCCAAGTCTTCTACTGCCGGAAGAATCTCTACCGATAGCAGCATGTCATCCTCCACCGACAGCAACACTTCCGTATCTGAAAAAGCTGTTTTCGATGCAGCATTCAAGGAACTAGCCGAGGAGCTTGCTACAAAGGGCAGCATTGACGCTGGCAAGGTTTCCAAGACCATTGCAGAAATGAATGCCGTTCATCAGACCATCACCAAGTACTTTCCCAAAGCTATGCCTGCCAAGGAAGTTCTTGAGAAAGTTAAACCCGTCCTTACCAAATACGGATTCACGGATGATAACACGTTGTATGCACAGAGTGTATGTCCTGATGAAATCAACCATCAGGAAGGTGACACTCCTGAGCTCTTTGCTACCTACCTAGGAGAAGTCTTCCACATGGGAGGACTTGCCGGTATTCCCTTCACTGGAAAGACTGGATTCGGTGCCTTTTCTCATCATGTTCCTGACGGTGGCCACTGCTTCGTTCTCATGGCTCCCCACATTGGTCTATCTGAATCTGGAAAGCTTGGATCTTATACCCGTATCGGCCAAACTCATGATGGATCTTGTTGTGGAGCTGTTGTAGGAGCCCTCGGACACTGCCTTGCAGGAAAGACTGTACCTGACATGTCGGATCCTGCATCTGCCGACGATCTTCAGATGGGATTCATTATCAACCAAATCAAGGCCCATCAGAAGGAAATTGAAGAGGCTGGAAAAGATGGTGACAATGCCATGCAAGCCAAGGCCTCTCTCGTCACCCATGACTTTGCCAGAGATATGTTGAACAAGGTTGTGTCCACCAACTTTGGTGATGTTAACAGTCTCTTGGTTCTATTCACTGGAATCCAAATCAACATGCCCAACCCTTTCGATGGATACTTCCAGCCTATTTCTATGGAGATTCGTGACAAGAAGGGGAAGACCATTGACATCTTTGCCGAATGTTTTGGAAAGTAATTCCATGAACTACTGCTACTATGAAGAAGCAATTTATTTAGGTAGGAACAACATATTAGAATCATAACCTTTATATAGATATTACTTTTGAAACAATCCAAAAGGATTGAAGCCCTTCTTATCATATCTAGACATGAGATTGTCATAATCACTTGTATTCTTCAAGGATGCCAAATCTGGATCCGCGGCAACGGTAGCATAGTTATCAAATCCAGCCTTAAAGGCTTGTTCCAAACTTTCACATGCTTCTTTTGTTTTATCCATTCTAGCATAAGCACATGCGATATTATAATGTGCTGCTTGCATTTCAAACTCATCTAGAGTTTGAACTTGTCTCCCCTCTGTTCCACCTGCCGATCCTCCAACCGGACTGGGCCCTGAAATATTTTTTGTACGGATAATATCTGTTCTAGATCCAGGTAACTTGAGACCATTTTGAAAAACTATAGACACGTACATGTGTTGTATATAAATGGTTTGTAAACCAAAAGAAATGTATATTGAGAAACAATACTACAAAAATTCAATTTTATATATAAAAAAATCAAGACGAACCTTTCAAAGCTTCTTCAATTTGACCTTCCTGCATCAATCTCAATCCAAGAACTTCAGCTTCACGAAATGTTTTAGGAGTTACTGACTCTTTCCTACTTGTTCCTGCGTCATATTCCCTTTCCGTTGAATATAATAGACTGTTGGGAGTAGGAAGAAATGTATCTTTTGAACCCATCGGAGATGGACGGACAATCTTCATACCATGTATGTGAAAAGCGCTTGTGTGATTAAGAACTAACGTGAAGAGGAATATGTACTGAATCAATGTCATGATTGAAGTGAGTTTGTGTGTATGGAATATAAGTAGTAGTATGATACAAAGCAAAGCACTTTTTGTGAAGTATGAAATTATTTCCTTGCGTCCTTCCCAAACGTGTCCCTGACAACTTGGGATTGAATTAATGAACGTCACTGATGTGGCGCGAAAAAAAAAGATATGTCGTGTGCGGCGGCATACAGTAGCTTTCTATCTTGCTGCTTGCTGGTGTTGGTGTTGTTTGCCTACCTCTCACCTCACCATTGAATGAATGAGCCGACGATAACCAAACCTTGTCATAAGCAATCATCTGACTCATAACATTGTGTACTGAAGAAGACAACTTTGGAATCAATTATCCAATCCATTCATCCACGATTTTTTGAACCCATCATACTTCTGTCCCATCATATTTTTTTTAAAGAATATATGTTCACTCCAAGAATGAAAGCATCTGCAGCATTACCCATCGCCTTTGCCTACCTCGTCTGCATCACTTTTACAAATACAAGCACTGGTGCATTCACTATCTCATCTTCTCATCAAAGAAATCAAAACATTTCTAAATTATTCGCAGAAAGTGGAACATCCAATTCAAGGGGCACATTTCTAGGAATACGTCGTGAAAGTGGATTCTTACGCAGAGCACGGGAAGTTACTACCAGTACTAGCTCTAGTAGTAGTACTCAGCAATCTTCCTCCTTTCAACCACTCATACCTGATGGAGGACTTTCACCATGTGTTATTAAAGTACTTGGTGTAGGCGGAGGTGGAACCAATGCAGTCGATCGTATGCTTGATACACGTATTATGGGTGTTGAGTTCTGGGCGATTAATACTGATGCACAAGCATTGGGAAGGTCCAAGGCCAAAGGAGCCAAGATTTTAAATATTGGTGCAACAGTGACCAGAGGACTTGGAGCGGGTGGTGATCCAGAAGTTGGAAGGCTTGCCGCGGAGGAGAGTCGAGAACAGATTGCAGCCATGGTTGCAGGGACGGATTTGTGCTTTATTACTTCTGGAATGGGAGGAGGAACAGGAAGTGGTGCTGCTCCTGTGGTAAGTGAAATTGCCAAAGAAAGTGGAGCATTGACGGTGGCCATTGTTACCAAGCCATTTGCTTTCGAGGGAAAAAGAAGGATGAGACAGGCGACTGAAGCGATTGCCAGATTACGGCAAAATGTAGATACTGTGATTGTTGTTTCGAATAACAAGTTATTGGATATCATTCCAGAAAATACTCCCTTGGAAGCCAGTTTTAGAGTCGCAGATGATATTCTTAGACAAGGAGTAGTTGGAATATCTGAAATCATTGTAAGACCTGGATTGATCAATGTTGATTTTGCAGATGTACGCAGCATCATGCAAGATGCAGGGACTGCTTTGATGGGTATTGGAACAGGAATGGGGAAAACGGGAGCAGAAGATGCTGCCATTGCTGCCATTTCAAGTCCTCTACTTGACGCACCTGTGGATGAGGCTATGGGCGTTGTCTTCAATATTATTGGAGGAGAGTCCTTGTCTTTGCAAGAAGTTGATAGAGCAGCACGAGTCATTTACGACAATGTACATGAAGACGCCAATGTGATCTTTGGTGCTTTAGTGGATGATGAAATTACCGATGGAACCGTGAGTATTACTGTCCTAGCAACTGGATTCAATGATGATTTTAACAAAGCACAAGATCGAGGAGTAGGAGAAAAGGATAAGGGTGGGAAGAAGAAAAGCTCTGATATTCCTGACTTTCTTGGAGGAAAAAGATAAGAAGGTGATACCATGTGGTATGTGGTGGATGAATTGGGGGAAAATATACAGTCAAGGAGTTATTTCTAGAGAATATAAAGTAAAAGATATGATGTTTTTAAACTTTTCTATTGTACAAGCGAAATAAGCAGAGCATGACAATGGGGACGTATGTGATACTGAGATAAACATTCTCTATTTGTACTCATGATGTGCAAAATAAAAATATCCTCGGTAGGAGAGGTGCTAAAAAAGTTGCAAAAGGATACTCTCGGTGGGGATCGAACCCACGACCTTGGGTTTATTAGACCCACGCTCTAACCAGCTGAGCTACGAAAGCTACTTATTGGCCTGTACTGAATTCAAAATCATAATCTATTTATGTATTTGCCATCTTGCAGTCTTTCGACAGTGAACAAGAAAGATTTTTATGTTTCGTTTCAAGAGCATATTTCATATTTATAACCAAAACTTTCTTGTGCTTCTAAAAAGAAATTCCTCAAAAAGCAATATCACTTGTAAAATGGATCAAACACTTAAATAGTTTGTTTAATTGAAAACGGTGTGTGATTGTATTTTATGGTAGTTAAGAAAGTCTGTTCTCCTCTTACACAGGCCATGACTTTTCCCATTCTCTTTCATACACATAAACACCTCGAATCTTCCAATATACCTCTTCCATTGCAGTCGTATTTGCTTTTATATAATCATCACAACTGCCGTATTGTGCATTCAAACTTGGACAGTCCATTTTGAATCTATTTCCAGCAACACTTCCACAGAGAGCTAAATTGAAAATCAAATGCATATTTGCAAAGTGATTAGAGTCGCAATTTGTTCCTTTACCAATTGGAAAATAGGCATAAGGCAGTCCCCATGTTCTCGGATCAGGATTAACTCGTGTTGACTCATCAGAAGAACTTGCTGTTTGTATAGTATCTTTCAAATTTTCTGGAACTTGAGTATGTGGTGAAAATACCCATGACTTGATCAATCTATTGATGGGATCCCACTCAAGAACTAAAAAAACACGAATAGATGAGAAAAGATGATATAAGTCATACACACGTTTTGCAAAGCCACTTTAGGCACGTACCAAATACTCCCCCACCATTTTGATTCAATGGTTCGCCAATAGTATCATCTCGTTCATGCATGGCAACACAACCCTGATTCAACCATTGGTGGGGATTATATACAAAACAATCCCTAGCCTCGCGGACGGTTGGATCGATTTCACCATTACGTTTTGGAACGCCGGATGCTGTGTCCCAATAGCCCGTCTTAACTCCTAACGGAACATCTTCCATATCGCAACCCTTTGTTGTGTGCATTGCTGTTTTAGCTTGAGTTTGAGTATTCACACCCTCCAAGATATCGATTTCTCCATTTACAGGCCAATTTGGTTCATCGGTCAACCAAAATGCTGGCCACGTTCCACATCCAGCAGGCATATGCCTCACATCTAATATGAAGAGTCCACGGTTGAATCTCCTCAGACCTTCAAGACGGATGGAATCTCTAGGTCCTTCAGCTGTAGCAGATGTTGACATATATATGAATGGTTCTTCTTCCGCATCATTACTACTCCTACCTACACCACCATTATCAGAGTTGTCAAAAACATCTATCTTTGGCTCGTAATCTACACGAGCGATATTCAATGCAAATGCCTTCTCTTTGTTTACATAATTCACATACCCTTTGGATCCTTCGGAGTCTTTGCCATTGTAAAACACGTAATTATCAAAAAATGATTCTCCTTCCTATGGTTCCAAAAAAAATTGTGAAAAAAAGAAAGAATAAGAATATTCCACTTTGCAATCTGATAATATAGAACAACAAAACAGATAGAATAGTACGTACCTGCGATTCAATCAGAGTATATTGCCCTACTGGTAAACTTGGTGGACCAGTAATCAAAGAGGAAATTTCAATGAATACAAATATGACAATCAAGCCAAGCATGGCAATAACAATCAATGCTACAAGATTCTGCAATAATGACCTATCTGTGGAAAAGGAACTACTAAAGGATCGATCGCCAATGTTCCATGGAGATGGCCGTGTCTTCTTTTCTTCCTTTGCATTATGCTGGGATAAGTCAAGTGTTCGCCTAAGAACCATTTCTTCAAGTTCTTCATTATCATTACAAGCAACTAATCTCATACTGAGCTCTTCGGCTTCAGTGCTTTGAGGTAATTTCGATAGAAACGAATCTGAATCGACAGATGATTCGTCGTACAAAGATGAGGATTGTCGTTGTGGTGGTGCTGAAGATGAAACCCTTGGTTCATTTTCACCCAGCTTTTGGTAACTTGAATACTTGTATCCAGACATTTTATATGAATAGGAAATTCAGAAAAGAACTGTGTAAGCTGAACAGTTTTAATGTATTTTTTATTGCTCGTACTTTTAGGAAGAAGAGGTATGTTGTATGTTTCGTGGTTGTTGTTGTAAACTTCGTACGTTGTTTGCGTACTTTAGATAACCACGTCGGGTAGGTGGTGGTTCATGACAGTCGTCATTTTTTATGACACTTCATTTTTTTTAGGTTCATGGCAGCATTGGCCGAGTTTTTCCTTTGCAACAACCCATGGTGCCTTTGGAAGTCCAATGCTTGGAGCAGTGAACCGTATCATTCTTGCAACGCCACGTAATGTAGATAATTGTAGTGTGTCTTCTGCGGCAGGTATTATTGATATATTGGGAGTCCATCCAAAGTCACGAGACAGAGCTATTGCTGCTTGTTTTGCTGTAACAACAGATTTCTCCGTGCTCCAACTCGCATGACCACTTCGATCCACCCAATCACCACATATATATAATCCATCGTCTAACTTACATGATGGAGAGTATGATGCAGATCCGGGAGAAAAATGAGAAACGGCATCTCTTGCTCTGACTATTGCGGAGTCCACGATATTTTCGTTGCTAATCGGATTGATTTGCAACGCTGTGGTCAATACTTCTAACGAAAAAGCTGCGATTGATTCATCGTCCATTTCAGCAATTTCATTCGCTCTATAGAAGTCAATTTCAATGACAGAGACATCCTTGCACTGCTTGACACTGAATTCTTGATGCATACGTTGCAAATCGTATATACAAAAACCAGTCTCTTTGAGTTGCGGAAATCTCCCCTTCCCTATATCTGGTCCACATACAGCGATAGGAGAAGAAATCATGGCGTTTGCAATCTCAGGGAAAGCATTTGTTGAGTCAAAATTACCTCCCTTCAGACCAGTCGTTGTGATGTCATGAGGTTTTAAGAACAACCTTACAGCGACACAGGTGATCCCACGCCAATTCATAAAGTTATTTATTGAAGACAATGCTGGAGATATTTGTGCAATCTTTCCCATGGAGACGGCACCAACTGCAAAAACAATGGCATCACATTCTAAAGATGAACCGCCTTCCAGAGATATTGTAAATCTATAATCAGAGTCATATCTCAGCTCGTTTTTCTGGATGCATGAAACTTTTGATCCTTGTTGAATCTTCACGCCACGACTCTGCAAATGATCTTGCCATGGTTGGAATATCAATTCAGATAAATTGCCCTTTGCCCACCGTACATCAAATGCACCCCTTGATTGTAATGCAAATACATGAAAACAACTTAACGCAGCTGCAGCAGAACAATCATATGCTGGACACATTGGCAACACATGCAAGAGCGGTGAAATTAATTCTTCGTACAATTCATCCGTGACGCCAGCATTCTTGAATAAAGTGTCTGCTGGAATGTTGTCGTACCGTTTCCAAGATACTGAAGATTCTTGTTCAAAATCTGCCCATGCTCCCAAAAGACCAATAGCGCTGAATCTATCTATCATGCTCAGTTTGCTGTTTGGATGAAATTCAGCTAATAATGCTACATCCAATGGTGGCGGTAGATTTGAAGCAATGACTTCGGTCAAGTGAGATACATCCCATGAAAGACATGTCAATGACTTTGAATGCGATGCGTCATCATCGGATGCCAACACTGGAGCAACAGCCACTTTGCCATTTTTGGAATATAAGGCGCTAGGACTATAATCCCCCAACACAGAATTCAGATCTAATCCAATTTTGTTCTCCATCATATCAAAAGTATTCTTATATTCCCTCCAAAACCCATGTATTCCTGCTTCGACAGGTCTACCTCCAGCCGTACGCCATCCACCAGCTAAACCACCAGAAGCTTTAGCAGCATCTAATATAATAACATCAGCTTCGTTTTCAGAGATGCTCTCGGCGAATGAATATCCAGCCCATCCAGCGCCAATTACAGCAATCTTTGATCGTTTTGATGCATCTAATTGGGTGCGAATATGTCGGATATTGGTACTATGTTGAATGATGAACGCATCGAAACACACCAATCTAAACAAAAGGACAATAGATATAAGAATAGATGTCACATATCTCATGGTGCAATGTTATAATGTGAAGGAATGTTGCCTTGTTGCTTGTAGATGTTGTTGGTTGTTGGTTCTCAAGTATCACTTATCACATCTCAGAAAAACATACCAAGTCAGTACTACAACAAACAACTAACAAGAGACAACAAACATCGTTATTAAGTAGTTATTATCAATATGCAATTTGAGCTGGATTTTCTTTTTGGCTTAATTGATGATCGCGATTGGGAAACAGTTCTTGAGTTTCTTAACGATGATTCTTTCGACGATGAATATAAGAAAAGATCCCTTTTTTACATCATTAAGGACGACGACTATGGTGGATTCGAGTATCCGGGTCCAGGTCTTTATTGTGCAGTTGGCTCATTTGCAATCAATTTAGCAATATCTCGTCGCGTACCACTTGATATCTTCAATAAAATGCTTGAGTTTCTTAGTCCTAAAGATCTCCTTCAACCTGATAAGAATCTGGGGCTACCACTCAGCTACGCTTGCAGAGCATTTCCTCCACAGTACGACCTAATCAAAAGATTGATTGAGTTTTGTGGAAGAGACATTGTCATGTATCTTGATGCAAGATATTATCACCAAACCGCTTTTTATCACCTGTGGGAGGAATTTGATCCATTCAGCTGTTTAATACACGACTTTTTGCGTTCTGGGGGTGATGATTATCTAGACAATTTGATTGGTTCTAGAGAAGAAGCAAAGAAGCTTGCCATCGATACCCAAAACGATGATTTTGAAACTGTTGAATGGAAAGAAAGAGAGTTCTATCGCATTTTTACTCCTGATTTCATGAAAGTATTTGACCTTCTGTTAGATGTTGGAGGTAAAGAAATGATCATAAAAGTTAATCCGATTGGTGATGCTGATTTTGATGGTTATACACCCCTGCATTGCCTTTCCAAAAGAGACACCAATTATTCATACATTGATGATGCTGTGAAAGCAATGTTAGGTATCGGAGGAAAACATCTCATAATGCATTGTCAATCGAATGTAATAGAAGATATGGGGAAGAAATTTGACGATTCACTATTGGACATGATAGAACATGAATATTATGCATCCAATGAGAAAGATAGATGCACATATTCCATTCACACCGAAAATTGGAAGTTTTTACTTCTATTGGTCCACTATGCAAATGATGTATTTTCATGCGCTGATAAATTTCCTTTGCACATGCTTATTCAGTCCGATTATGTTCCTGAACAAGTATTAGACTTTGCACTCAAGATCCATCGACGAGAATTATCGAAAAGAGATGATGATGGGAATCTTCCACTTCATTGCATTCTAAAAAAAGAATTACGTCCCTCGGGCAAATGCTTCAATAATGAAAATCTTCATGATTATGAAGATATTCCTGAAACTGCCAATGATCCTAAAAAGTACTTCAATAATGAGTATCTCGATAAGATACTGGATGCTTATCCCGATGCCGCTCACGTTCCTGATCGTTATGGTGATTATCCGATTGTTATGATAGTGAAAGCATCCCTGGTCAATCGGACGCCTCTTTGGAATTATGCTATTTCAAAGCTTCTACCAGCACCTCCTCATGTACTGGAAAGGAACGAAAACTTCATGAATTTACATGTTTTTCCAATGATTGCTGTCGCCTTTAGAAAAAACGCTTTGAATAAAGAACAACGGGTGGAAGATCTTTCGCTTCTTTATCAATGTATTCGCTCCCTTCCTGAATTTTTGATCGAAGACAGATGGGAGATAATTGAACCACGAAAACGGGTCAAGACGATACATAACTGAAATGCATATAAAGATTCTTGTTCTTTCAAATGTCTTCACTGACTTTACATTAAATCTCTGTTTTCTGTAAATATCTTGAAGTATGCATTGTCGCGTCTACTAATGCTGCTGCTGTATTATTTGGTCACAGTTATCATTTATCGTATCCAGCGTAACCGTTCGATCGCGTAGAGAGAACAGAAGAGTATTCGATAAAACATTTTATTGTTTCTTTTGAGTTGGCTGATCGCATGTTGTCTGTTGACTTTTCAGTGCTGATTATATGATGGGACGAAGACATATTTTTGGATGATCCTTAATTTTGTAATGACCGTATGTATTGAAATTTAATCCTCTCCCCGAAGCGTGCTTTAGCATCCCTGTGTACTTTTCCCTGACGGTGGCATCGAACTACTTCCAAGCTTACACAAATACAAAGTACGTATCATACATTTCTACTCACTTAATTCTCTGTTTGGCTGCAGATTTCTTGGAAAACCAATGCTTCTGTCAATGTTTCATCGTGACCAGAAGCCACTGGTATCTGCATAGCCGCATCTACTGCTGCTGCAACTTGATCATCTATGACTTGTTCAGACATGTCATGCTTCGTCTCATGTGTAGTCGTTGGATCGTGCAGTGGAGATAATGAAGTATCTGATAGAACTCCTACTGATGGATCGCATTCCACCGGTTGACTGTTAGATACCGTCTTTATGATAGGATGGAGAAATATTTCTGGGTGATCCCTAATTTTGTAATGACCACAAGTATTGAAATCAAATCCTCTTTCTAACGCGCGATTAAACATCCGAGTGTACTTTTCTCTAACTTTCGTATGAAGCCCGATTTCTTTTGACACAATTGACCAACTCACCCGCTGATTATGTTGTCTTGCGATTGTATTATATTTAGAATATAAATTTCTGGCGTGCGTTACAATACGCTCAAGGTCCCTTGCAGTAGAAATAATAATACAAGACTTATGCTTTGGCGTTATGCCGGAATCGTTGTATATCGGTTCGTTACTTGCAGTAACATTCGTTTCAGTCTTCTCAGAAGATTTGCTTCCTGTCATGAGTTCAAGGGGTACTCTGTTTGATTGAACTAACTCTGCTGCACGCTTAAGTGCTGCTTCTTTCTGTTCTTGAATCGCAGTTTGTCGTTCTTTTTGACGTTGTCTTTTACGAAGTCGTTTGTCAGTCTTCGTCTCAAATTTATTTACTTGATTTGGCTGATGCCCATCATGGAAATCGTTCGCGAATGACTGGTGATTAGATATTGCTTCCGATGCTTTGCATGATTGTTGACATGAATTGAATTGTTCGCGATCTTCGTACACCCGAATGGAATACACATATAGAAATCGTTCAATTTGGCCAACTATATATCTCAAATCAATTTCATCGTGCACACCTAGCTGCCTCCAAAACTCAAGACCATAAATATCATCTTTATCATCTTTTCCTAGTTCAGGTATTGAAATTCGACATAATGCCTGTGAAGATAAAACTCCCTTCATGTATCTCTTATACTGTACAAACTTTTCATCCATCCCATTGACACAATCCATGTTTTCTGCTGCCCAATGAGGACAAAGAAACTTTATCCATTCGGATGGAGGTTTTAAAGCTATCCGTATCTAAACACAATGGGCATGATTGATGTAAATATTAAAAAATACCATGTTTGGAATTGTGAAAATAGATTTTCAAATGAATGCGTTTTCTTACCTTATCCATTTCCGATTTAGTTGGATTCGATTGTATAATATCTGTATCAATGGAATTCATGGTAAATTTTTATCTATCTCATATCAAAAAGGTTTCATGCTCTTCTTTTGAATAATAATATGTCAGAACATAGAACAAAGTCTCGAGCAACGAGCAACGATTTGTGTTGTTGGAGTTCGGAGTCTGAAGATTCAACAGCAAACCGTGAATCTTTGGGAGAATGGGTACCGAAGAAATGAGGCTACACGCCACTTGGTACACGCTTCAGTCTAATGATACTTACATGTTACGTTCGTTAGTCTTTACAAACAACTAAAATTCACAGACAGAGAGAGAGAACTCAACTAATCATAAGTTAATAATTTTATAGATATCATCTAAATCTTAGCCTGTTCAAAAAAATCTACATGACAAGGTTCAAATTGAGATGTTGTGATCATCATAATCATCATGATATGCAGAGACACTCACACATTTTGAACAAAGTCAAAACAATTGGTCTCGTTACTGTCAACAACAGAACAAAACTTCATATTTTTTGTTGGGTGCCTACAATAATACGAAACGTCTCTTTCCTTTTTACGAATGAAAACCGTTTTCTTTAGATTCCCTCAGGGAAGAAGTATCCGGCCTTGGCGTAGAATTCAGGGGCAACGATGGCCTTTCCGAGCTGTTCCGTAACACCAAGTCCAGAGTTCTCAGCCTGGCACCAAAGTCCGAAAGAAGCAATCATAGCAAGACGGCAGTGCTTAAGTTCCTGAAGCTGCTTCTCGGCATATTCCTCGTCAGTGTAGTTGAAGTTGAATGGGTTCCAACGAGGTCCAAGGGCGTTCTCTCCCTGTCCAAGACCTCTGTCTCCAGGAATGTAGTCTCTTCCTCCAGCCTTGATGATGGGCCAACGTCCGAACTCAAGGTAAGCCATGAATGCAAGGATTTGGAACTTGGCAAGTCCGGGAACGGAGGCATAAGCTTCAAGGGGGTTGAGCTTGGAGTAGGCATCAATTCCAGTGGCCTCGTTTCCAGTGAGAGTTCCGAATCCAGGAGCGATGCATCCAACAACGGCAAGCTGAGCGATACGTCCGTGCATAAGCTCGGCCTCACGGTACCAGTTGAGGTCGGTGATGATACCGTTGTCTCCCTCAAGTCCCTTGAACCAAGGCTTGACGGGTCTTTGAGAGAATCCAAAGGGGTCGAATCCCATATCTCCAACCATGGTTCCATCGAGGGCGGCAGGTGCGTTATCGAAGGGAAGAGCCTTGGATTTGATTCCACCGGGCCAGGTTCCATCCACCTATCATATCCAGAATCCATTTCATCCAGTGAATAAGTATGATACAAATGTATATCACGAATTACGAGAAGAGGAATGAAACAAAGGTTTGTGTGAGAGACAATGAACCAAAAGTAAAGGATCATAATCAAAATGGAATAGGAATGCATACATCATCCATCATCACCCAGCATGATACAAAACACATTCAACAAGACTGAGTCTAATCCAGACACAATGTGTGCGCTTTCATCGGTGACATGCGGAATATGCGAAAAGATCATGATGGAACATGTCACTACTTAGGTACTTCTTCCCTTCGTTGCTTATTCGCCAACGCCGCAATTCACCCACGTACACAACGCACACATGCGCTGGTGTACTCTATTGAAATGCAATTCCTAACTGCTGCACATATAAGATGATATGTATCGTCATGATTCTACTTACAACAGGACCAGTAGGCATGGAAACCTTGGCAGGAGCCTTCTTGGCAGGAGCAGCCTTCTTGACTGGAGCAGCCTTCTTGGCGACTGGGGCAGCCTTCTTGGCAACAGGTGCCTTTCCTACAGCACGGGTGGCCATGGTAGGAGCAGTGAAAGCAGAGGCAGAGCTAACAAGAGCGAGAACGGAGGCAACAGCAAGCTTCATTTTGATTGTGAGTTATTATACGTCAAGTATATGAGACTGAGTATGTAGTAGATCGAACAGATGAGAGGATGCGACGTGCAACACAAACACAGAGAGATGGATTTTCGTTGCGTTTCCTTCAAGATTTTTTTCGTAGGTGGAAAAAGCCTTCACGTTGACGCACGATGAGAAAAAAGATCGGCGCTAAAAAACTTCAATTAGGAACTTCCCGCGCTTTTTATCCTTGTTGGTCGGTCGGGGGAGAGAGAGAGAGACTTCGAACTTCGAAGCGGAAGTAAAAAATGTACCTCCGTTTTTACCTATTTTGTTTTTTCAAAAAGATCAACACCTTACTGGCTTTTCCATCAGCTCAACTTCTACACCAGTAGTAAGATGAATCATTTGCCCAGTAACAAGTTTTGCCATGCCCAACATCCCAAAGTAAGGCTTTTCTTTCTTCACTTGAAATAAATGATAACAACTGTAATACGGTTTTATTAGTCAATCAAATACTACTATCTTTTGATTCGCCCACTTATTTGAACATAATCGATTGAACTCATTCGTCTTAAATTCTATCAACTGTCGCAGCAGGAAATGGTTAAGACAAGGAAACACATTGGTATTCACCATGGAATAAAGTTACAGCCTCATCTGGACACGAAAACAAATGGTCTTCCATATCCATGAACTTTGACTGACAATCCATGTTGCTCTTGAGATCAAGTGCCCAAAGAATCACATTCTTCTTATTATCAAACCATTCCTTGAAGGTAACTTCTGTGGATGAGTTTGTTTTGAGTCGGATAAAAGGCTCAATCTTTTTGCTAGCAGCAACGTTTTCTGCAATCGGTAGATCCTTGAGAATGTGTGGACAATGGTGCTTTGCCAGTATTTGCTGCAGTTTATCTGCTTGTTTATAATGAACGAAAACTAAATTAGATGGAGTATTTTGTGCAATCCCATCAAAAAAATTGCATGTCATGA
>Ga0213868_10002577_pt1 | contig 17294 bp, 2 predicted proteins | sample PICome_9_FD_160087 | JGI IMG/M metagenome (GOLD analysis project Ga0213868, IMG submission 160087) | Coastal seawater microbial communities near Pivers Island, North Carolina, United States - PICO127 | ecosystem: Environmental > Aquatic > Marine > Coastal | place: USA: North Carolina | collected...
AAAGGGAGGCTCTTCCCGGAATAGAATTTAATCCTACAAATAGAGCAAAAGATCCTTTTTATAACCCTATGATTTCTTTGATTGGGGCTTCGGCTTTAGTCAATAGCACAAAACTTTTAGGAAGTCCTGATATAATCAAAAACCTAATTCAGGGAGGCGATAAGATATTTCGCAACGGACAAAGGTTTTTAAATAATGGACAAAAGCTTTTAAATCCAGGACAAAAAATGCTTAACCCAGGGCAAAAAATGCTTAACTCTGGACAAAAAATGTTAAATGCTCCACAAAAAGCACTTCCTGCTCCTGTTCAAAAAATGTTGCCCGCTCCAAAATTTAAATGGAATCTTAAGAATTACCGAATGGGAACAAGTGTTCAATTCAAAGAAGGAGGTAAAATCAGAAAGTTTGGCTGGGGTACTAATGGAACAAACGCTATTCAGGATTCAATTGCAGAAACAGAAAAAAGAGCTCAATTGCAAAAAAGAATCAACTTCTCAAATTTAAACACAGCAATTAAATCCCCAAATATTGGTGCTCGTAAATTTGGGATTCAGACTCAAGCTTTAGCAAAACCAAAATTAAAAACTCCTGGTATCTCTTTGGTTAATCCATCAACAGGAAACAGAAAAACTCTTAAAGTAGATCGAACAAGAATAGGCAATGCTTACAATCAAGATTCAAGAAGTCTTGATAAAGACTCTTTAATCAATACTGCTATGGGTGTTTATGGCGCAGCATCATTGCTTACTGCTAAGAAACCAACTTTAAGGGCTCCAGAAGATATTAAGCTAAACATTCGGCCAGCTCAGGGTGATGAAGAAATGGTATCTCGCTCAAACAATGCTATCGATGAATCTGTAAGACAAGGTACAGGGATGTTGAGAACAAGAACCGGTTCTGATCTTCAATCTTATGTTCAAGGTGCTACTGCAATGGTTGATAATGCAGGGAAAGCAAAATCTTCTGTTTTAGGGCAAAATTCTCAAATGAAAAGGCAAGACGAAAACAGAATGTCAAATGAGATTAATCAGGGCAAACAGATTAATTATAACGCAAAAGAATCCTTTAAAAAGGAACAGAATTTTGCAGATCAACAGTCATACGCCCAAAGAGTTGGTGGCGCTCAAGCAGCGGTAAATAATTCTTTGAATTATGGTGTTCAAAAAAGAGCGCATGAAAAGAATCAAGAAGTAGAAAGAAATACCATGGAGAAAAGATATGGTACTACGATGCTAAGTCTTGCTGAAACACTTCGGTCTCAAGGAATGGGTGAGCAGGAGATCATTGCTTACCTAAGAGATTTGAAAAAAATATCTTCCTTCAAAAAAGGTGGTAGTCTTGATTCTGAAGCTATTAGTATTTCCGCTTCCGAAAATATTTCAAAGGCCAATTCTGAATTAAGAAAAATGTTTGCGACTTATTCTAAGTTAATAAGCCAAGCAAGCATTGAAAACATAAGACAGTTCAATGCTAATATCAGGGCTGTAAATAACCGCAAAAACATTACTATCACTTCACGATGATATATCCAACCAGAAGAAAGATAAGGAAATTTGCAGGGGGAGGTATGGCCTCCCTTTTTGATAATCCTGGAACATACTTAGGTATTCAATACATTCCTACTGCTCAAAATTTGCCAGATGTTGAAGGACTTCAATATATCGCTCAAATGGAACAGGCTAAAGCGACTAAAACAGCAGAAAGAGCAAAAGCAAATCAATTAAATACAGAAGACTTAAGCAAAGAACTGAATAAGCTAAGAGGCCTTTCAGGAGAGCAATCAAGTGCTTTAAATCAGATTCAGTCAGAAATGTCATCTTGGTATGAAAAGTATCCCACTGCTGCTGAAATGGCTTCAAATGAAGCGGCAAATGATAAAGCAAGAATTCTTAATGGAGTTTCAAGAATATCAAATGAGTTACTGAATAGTAAAGACGAATTTGATAAGTCTTACGATAGGTCAAAAGAAGTTCTTGGCGATGCTTATACAGACGGTTCAAATATTATGATTCAGAATCCGGAGAATCCCGCTGAAATAAAATCTGTTTCTATTCCGGAATATTTTGAAAAAAAGGATTCAGAATACAAAGGTTTTGGAATCATGAAGAACAATGATGTCTTTTCATGGAAAAGAGATTATAGGCAGTTTGGTCAAAAAGACGGAATCAATGTAGATCAGTATTCTGAAAAAGAAACCAGATCATATATCAATGATCATTTTGATAAGGTTGGGCAAAACTCAAGATCAATTGAAGGAGCCGGTCAATTTTCAGGAATTCTTGCTGATGCTGGTATTAATCCTGAAAATTTTAGCAGGGATGATCTTAAAATAAAAATTTCAAATGGAGACTTAAATCTTGAAGTCTTAGGGAATTCATTTATGAAAACTTTGGATCACAAGGTTCTTAAAAGCCTGGTATCTTCAATGATAAACAACGGAGAGAATCCTTATGAAAAAGTAACTGTAGAAGGAATGAAAGAACCTGTTTCAAATTTGAATTTAAGGGTTCATGAAATTCTAACAGGAGTCAAAGCAGGAATTAATTCTACTGTAGATATTTCAACCGATACTGGTTCTGGTGAGGGTGGTTCTTATAGCGTATTAACAAATGCACTTGGAAGAACAGTTAATCTTGATGTTATCTCAGGTATAGATCCTATTGCCAAAAGACAAATATTCAGCTCTGATGTATTTAATCCTTACACTGGTCAAAAGATGACAGCGAAAGGATTGATTGTTCCAAATCTAAGCGTTGAAGATATGGAACGTTTAAATGGCGGTAAGCTTGAATTTAAGGAAATAAACAATGATCAGGAGGTTTACTTTAATGGCGCGCCTGTTCGTATAGGTTCGGTTACAGGAGGTGGTGATGGAGCCAGATATTTTGACACTGGTAAAAATCTGAATGTAATAACATTTGATTTGAACGATGGTAATAATCAGGATTCAAGGCTTAACGTAATTGAAAAAGAAATTCTTGTTAATGAAGCTGGTCTTGCTCAATTCGGATTAACTCCAAGAGAAGCAGATAAAGACACCTCTGGTCTTGTAAGAGCAATTCCTGATAGTGAAATAGCTACGCTTCCGGGTATATCAGAAGAAATGGCAAGTTCAATGAATGAATGGGGGCCTGATTGGATGACTGACAGCGAACATTATTTAATTAGAATTAGAGTTCCTTTAAGTGAAAACGCAGGCCATGGCGGTAAAAGCCCGGGTAAAGCTTCTGATACTCACAATTCCACATTAAATCAAGCTCAACAAAAAGCAAAAAAAGAAGCAGAAGCAACCGCTAATGCAGTTTCTCAAACAGTCGCTCAAATGACAAACTTCCCAAGAAAATAATGGCAGAAGAAACCAATCAACCAAAAGCTCCTATTTCTATAGATTTCACTGATTTTTACAAATCAACAGTAGATTCAGGAAAGCAATTTAATCCAGCTATTGTTGCTCAGGCTTATTCTCAAATTAAAAAAGAAGATCCTGCAGCAACATTGAATTTTAGCGATGAAAAGTATAAGGAGCTAAAAGATTCGATTGGGGAAGAGGAAGCCAAAAAAGTCAAGAAAGCATACATTGATACGGTTGAGCTGAATGAGATTTCAGATAAGCAAGATTTGTTTGCTCCTGTGGCCTTGGCAGGATATCAAAACGATTTGGAAGGAATCAAAAACTTTTCTTCGCTTGCAAGAAACGAAGTAAAAATTGATCCTGTTTTTAGAAACAATTCTTTTTACAAGCCAGCTCAATACAGAACTTTTCAAGAAGCAGCTGAGTCAAACCTAAATTACTTTGATTCGGATGGAACAGTAAAAAAGCTTAAGGACTCAGAAGACTTTTCCGACATCGCTAATCCTTGGATGATTGGTTTTGGCGGTAATAGTTTGGTGGTTTCTACCAATGAGTTTGTTGCTGAAACGAATCCTGAAGTAAAGGCAATGATTGATGAGGGAATTTTAAATCCTAAAGGCTTTTACAAAGATGATACAGGGAATTTCATGTATCGTAAACTTAAGGAAGGAGAAGAAAACTTTGACAACGTAAGGTCTATTTTTGGACCACGATCCATATACAATTCTGGTCTTTTAAAAGAATCTGCTGAATCATTTTACGATGGTGTTCTTGGTCTTGTAGAAGGTGCTGGTACGCTTGCTTATTACGGAAACAAGCTTACTTCAATGCCATTAAGAATTCTTGGCTTTAGAGCATTTGATGATGCGAATAATAACTACTTCAATGATTTTGTAAATATGACTTCAAGAATGAAGTCAGCGGGATCCATGGAAGAAGATCGTGGTGTTCTTGATAACTGGACAAACTTTACTAAGGCGGTAATGAATGGCGTTGGTCAAATAGTCGGCACTATGGGTGCTGGTTATGCTGTTGGAGGTATTATGAAAGGAGTTGGCGCAATGAACAAGGCAAATCAAGTAGGAAAGCTTTCTAACTTGTATGCTGCTGATTTTGCCTCTGCCACAACAAGAGCGTTAAACTTTGGTATTGCGGCCAAAGCTGGCAAAGAAGAATCTATGAAAGCAGGATTGTCTAAAGATGAGTCTGATTTGATGGGTTTAATTTCCGGATCAATTATGCTTGGAACAGAATACTTAACTGGTTCTCAGTTTATTCCTAAGATGGCGGGCAAAGCAGGTTATGCAGATACAACCAGAAAAGTAACTCAGTATTTTATAAAAGAGGCTGAAAAGCAAGGATTGAAAGTAGGTGAAGTTCTTGCCAAAAATCCAAAACAGTTTAAGGAAATGATTTTTAAAGCTCATAAATGGCTTGAAGGATCAGCTTCAACAAGAACTTCCGCTTTCATAAAAGGATTTACAGGAGAGGCATTGCAAGAAACAAGTGAAGACTTTGGTTTCTCATTGACTAAAGAAGGATATGATTTGATTTCTGGAAGTAAATCTTTTGACCAAGACTGGAAAGAAGTTGCACATGATTTATTAGGGTCCTTTTTAGTCGGAGGTTTTTCCGGTGGACTTACCAGATTTGCTACGCATAAGAAATCTGATGCTGAAAAAGACGCAGTAGATGATCAGCGAAATAATTTCATTGTCAATGAGATTGCTTCAGGAAATGGAGAAAACTTATTGAAAGCAATTGATGATGCATTCATAAAAGATGAATTGGGATCAAAAGTTCTTTCTGCAAATCGCGATGAAGATGGTAATAAAATGCTTGCTTCAAAAGATAAAGGCCTTGATGCAAAAACCGAGAATGAATTTTTTAGAGATGTATTCAAATCTCAGGTAGCTTTTGCAATGCAGGTTCATGCTGATCTACAAGGAAAAGTAGCCTCAAAACAAGAAATGGCCGATACCATGTTTGAACTCATGGGTCAAAAAGCATTTGATGGAGAACTTGGAATGGATGAATTGGTAAAGGGGATATCTCAAGCTATTGAGATTGAAGCAATGCAAATATTCAGAAAAGAATCCATTACAAAAGGAAAGATGGCGCTGAGCATGGCAAAGAAGAAAGCTGTGAGTTCTTCTTCTCTTATCCATACATTGACAGACCTTAGAATGGTTAATGACAGGGTGGTCGCTGTAAAGCGTTCTGGTGAAACAGAGTTTTCAAATCCATCAGTTGAAGAACGTGCTGCTATTGAAATGGCTTATCGTGATTTTAACACAAACACTTCATCAGGCTTCAAATCAAAGTTTGATGTAATAAGTCAACAGCTTACCAAAGCAATTATTGCAAAGAATATATTAGAAGCTAATGTTTCAAGGTTTACAGACAATGTTAAGATTGCTGAGTTTGGCTTAAAGAAAACTGCTGAATATGAAGAGGCTGTTAAAGAAGTTGAACAGATTTCAGATGATTTCCAAAAGCTAATGGAAGATGAGGGTTACAGCCCGGACTTAATTGAAAGCGCTGTAGAACTTCAATTCATGGAGCAGTTTAAAGAAAAGCTTACCAATGGCGAACGCGCTATTCGATACGGAAAGAATTACCGAATCAATATGCAGAAAAAGAAGTTTTTGGAGATATTCAAAAACAAGCCAGATTACAATATTGAGGATTTTGAAAGTGAGAAAAACGGATACCAATATTTCGCAGAAACTTCTTCTGATTTAATTACTGAAACAAATGAAGTTTCAGATTCATATACAGCTCAAATAAAAGATTTTTTGGCAATTGGTGATACAGTAAGCATTCTTCAAATCACTAAGATTGCATTAGAAAACAATATCCAGTTTTCAGAAGAGTCAATTACTGAATTAAATGATTACTTCAAACAATTCAATGAATCATTTACAACCGAAGTTTCCGAGCAGTACGCAGATGATTTAAAGCTTTTTGCGGGAATCATAAAATACATTGCGGAAGGCCAATTGAATTCAGGAACAATTGCAATTCAAGGTATTGAAGCTTTAGGAAACTTGGTTGAGCCAGAAGAAGTCGATGGATTGATGAAGACTTTAACAGAAGAAGATCTTGTTTCTGCTTTAAACTCAATTGACAAGTCGGTTATAGGTGGGGAAAGTGAATTCACTCAGGCTGAGTTTGATAACATCTTGAACAATTTGGTCCCAAGGTATTACTCGATGAAATCTAAGTTTGATTTACTTGGGCAGACTAATGCGCTTATTAATCAAATGAATGCCAAAAAGATTGTCGTAGGAAGACTTTCGGCAATTGATGCAGTAGAAGGGTTCCTGCAAAATCAAAACCTTAAAATGAATTACAATTACAGTGCTTCAGATAGTATTGGCGCAGTGCTTAATGCAAAAGAAAAAGAGCATGAAGACGATCCAAAAGGCTTTGTTGATAACGGAACACTAAATTCACTTATTACTGAAATCAGAAAAAATCAACGATTCATTATTGCAAGAATTGTTGAGCTGACTAATAAAGACGCGGATTCAGAAGAACTTGTTGATGGAGAGGTAAAGAAGCTTGAAGATGGTATGAACTTGTTGATGTATCAACTTGAAGCGATTGAAAAGCTTCAGGAAGCAAGTAACAGAAATCGTGGAAATCGCTTCAAAAGAGATTACGAAGTGAAAAACCAATACATAGCAAATGCAACTTCAATTCTTTCTGAAATCGATAAGCTTCTTGAAATTGGAGACAATGCTGAAATAATTAGCCTGGATAAAGGTCTTGACATTACAGATGAAAATAAGGCTATTATTGATCAGGATTTTGAAACGCTAATTGATCTTGAGGAAAAGTTTTCTGAAATAATCGCAAATCTTTCAGATGAACAAGCGAGTGATTTAATTCAAAGAATGATCATCAAAGATGGTCCTAAGGATTTAACTGCTTATTTATTCAAGTCGTATAATGAAGATCAAAAAAATCCGTTTAATCCGGACAATGATCGAGATAATCTGGAGGGTAAATTCAATTACCTAACCATGCTTTCCAGAGGCAATATTCGTGATTACTTTACTTTTACCAATGAGTACATTAAAGCCAGAGAATTAAGGGATGAATTTATTCCTTCTCAGGAACAGATATTAATTGCAAAGCATGTTTTCTCAATTTTAAATTCTGGAAAACCAAATTCAATTGAAAGACAGTTTCAAAAGGCAATTGATGATACAGGAGTTATTTATGACCGAAACATAGTTTTTGCCAGAGGTATAGCCGGTGCTGGTAAATCAACAATGGTTGTGAATCTTGCTTTTGAAGCATGGGCGCTTAGAAATAGAGCAATAAACGACACTGTTACTTCTGTTGCTTATACCGCTCCTATTGATGCGCAAATAACAACTATTCAAGAATCATTTGAGAAAATCAAAGGAGAAAATATTGTTTCCAATTCGTTTAAAATTGGAACGCTTGAAGAAGTAGAAACCGGAGATTACCTTAAAGGTAAAGATGCAATTGTAGTTGATGAAGCCACTGTTTTCAATTTAGATCTTCAAAAGCTTATTAAAAAAGTCAATGAAATTAATGAGAAAAGAATAGTGCCATTGAAAATAATATTGATTGGTGACGAACTTCAAAAGTCAGGCAATCTTCCTGAGCCTTATATTTATGGTTACGGAAACAAGATTGTATTTGAAAGGACTGTTCCTTTAACCACTCCATACAGATCCGGTAAAGTAGATAGCTTTGATGTCAATGGAAATCATAGAGAGGTTATTGCTGAATTGGCTAAAATGTATGTTTACACTAAAAGAAAAACACCATACAGAACACCTTTTGGAACAGAAGTAATTCTTGAAGGATTGCCTGATGCTGAAAGAATCTCAATAGTCAGAGCATTAATTAATTCAGTAATTAAAGCAAAAACCACAACTTACTTTGAAAAAGATGGAGCAATTGAATATGGTGTTCGCGCTTACAGTTCTGCTTCTGAAGTCAATGAAAAATTTGTGAAAGATTACATCGCCAAAGAAAACAAAGAAGGAATGGTGATGATCACTGATAATTATGAGTTCACGATAAATGAATTAAAATCATTATTTGCCGCTTTAGGATTTGATATAACGGATTCAATGGTGGAATTAATGGTTAAGAAATCTCAAGATACTCAGGGATTGACTTTTGATCATGTTTATACAAATATTGAAATCGGTGAACATGAATTTGCTACAGATTACATGAGAGATTTTCAGTCTTTATATGTTGCTGAAAGCCGAGAAAAGAAGTCTTTGGTACTTGTTTCTCCAATGGGAACAATAGATTCTAAAAAAGTTTTAAACCAAGATACGATTCCTGCGTTTGCAGAATTAAATCTCAAAGAGCGAGACGGAGAAGAGTTAAAGGGCGATTCGCTTGAATTGTTCAATAACAACAGTCATATTGCTGAGGTAATTGAAAGACTGGCTGGCGAAATTCCTTCAAGAGTTGGCACTAAAGTCGAAACAAGTAAAATCATTGTTGGCGAAACTGAGGTCTATGAAGATAAATCCGAAGAAGAAACCGATATTGATAAAAAAGTAACTGAACCTAACCCCAAAGAAGAAATGACAGACAAGGAAAAAGAAGAAGCTGAAGAAGCTATCATAAAAAATCAAGAGCAAGAAAAAGAGATTCTTGATGAATTAAGTAAAAAAACAATTTGGGAAGCAGCTAATGACGAAAGTATTGATGTCATGGATATGTTCAAAGGCTGTAGTATTTAAGTTCTTTCAATAAGCTACACCAAAGACCGTTTCGTTTTGAAGCGGTCTTTTTTTATGTATTATCGTATCTGCAAACAGTATATTTACATTAAACATATCTCAACAACAATATGAGTAATTTTCAAAAATGTGTATTTCTTGATTCAGGAAGAGCAAAAGCTATTGACAAGTGGATTTCTCAAAAAATCATCAGTGGAGTAAAATCTCCGGTAGATATGTATACTGAGTTTTACACTTTGATTGCAAAACAAGGATTATCAAGAGCTGAGCAAATAGTTTACTTGAATAGTTTTGGAAAAATATATACTCTTTCTATTGCAAAAACTCAAGGAATAAGAACTCCTGAAGCTGAAAAAGCAATGGAAGGAGTTAATTATAATGATGCCCGGGCTATTGACCAGGCTCTTGATAAAGCTGAAAATATTGACTCTTTCATCCAGTACAACTTCATAGAAAATAATCTTCCTGAGCTATTAAAGAAAAAGCCGGAAGCCGAAAAAACTGAAACTGTAAATGACCCAAAAATAAAAGAAACGCTATCTGAAGAACCTTCTACTGAAACAGAAGAAAATAAGATCCTTGGAATGCAAGCTGATGTTGAGCGAGAGCAAGAGTTGCAACGTATCAAGGCAGTAAATGAAACTCTGGCCGCTAATTCCAAAGGGAACTCAAAACAGCTTATGGCTGATGGTTCTGGAATGAACTTGATAAAGGATTATGCGCTTAAAAACGGAATAGTATCATTATTGGATTACAACGATCTTCATACGGTCAGAACTTTTACTTTTGATCCAGAATCAAAACTTTTTCATGAATACGCTGAAGAGACTTTATTAAACCAATATACAGAAAGTCAGTTTATTGAAGAGTTTCAAGGCTTAATGATTATGCCGAGAAATTCATCCATTACAAATACCAGACTTAAAGAGAAAAGAACCAAGGAAAGTAAAAGCAATGCTTTAAATCACGCTGCTTCTGAATTAAAATCTAATGGCACTATTTCTGTTTTTGCCAATTCTTTATCTGAAAAACAACGATCTGAAAATTTATATACAATTGATAAGTCTGGCAATCTTGTCGCAGGTCCATTAACAAAAGTTTTTTTAGCAAAAAATAACGCTCTTTCCGCAATCAGAAATATCATGGGCAATAGGGCAACTTTTGGATTAATCGGAGGAACGGTTAAACAAGCTTTCCCTGGAGCAAAAGTTTTCTTGAAAATGTCTACAGATAAAAGACAAGAAGAAGATATTATTGATGTAGTCATTAAAAAGAGTAATGGCGATGAAGTTGTTCTTGGGAACTTCATGTATGTTCTTGAAAAAGAATTAATGCGTGGTGTCAATGGAGGTACAGAATATTTGAGTCAATTAGACAAGCTTGGTGAAGAAGTAAAAGAGGGTCCAAAAGAAGGATTAGATATAACTGATTCAAAATATAAAATGTCGGATCCTTATTTACCGGGTCAATTGACAAGAGTGGAAAACCTTATTTATCAAAAAGATAAGTTTCGATTTGGTACGGATGAGAACAAGGAAGAAGCTCAAAAATTAACGCTAAAGAATGCGAGAAAACTGCTTCAAGAAATGGGTTTTGGTATTTCCAAAACATACATTGATAAGTACGCGAACTTGGAAGCAACAGGAAAAAACAAACCTCATTTTCTTGGTGCTGCAGTAATTGCTTATTCTCCATTTTTAACTGGTGATGATATAGATAAGCTGATACAGTCCGAAGCTATTGATGGTCAGTCAAATTTTGACTTTGAAGTTTTCTCTAAAAAGCACAATATTTCATTTTTGTCTTTAGATCGAAAGAGCTTGACTTTTGAAGATTACATTCGATTAACAAAAGACAACGATACCGTATCATTTCGAAAAAAAGAACGTGAAGGAGATTCAACTTCTATAAGTGATTATTCAAAAAGAAACTCTTTATTCAATGTAGGCCAGTCTTTTTATCTTCATTACAGACTTGCTGAAGGAATAAAATTCATGGAAGAAAAGCTTAAATCTCTTCCAGATGGAGTAATTAAAACAAGACTGGAAGGACAGATTTTTGCCTCTAAAGCATTTCTATTTGCTCAAAAAGATCATTATGGTCTTGACGTTGAATCTGAAGCTTCTGTTGAAGCTTACAGAAATGAAGTTTATTTAATTACTGCTGAAGATGGAAGCGTTTCAATTACAGCCCCAACGATAATCAGACAAGCAATTGAAAAGGCTTATGAAGAACACATGGCTTTGCCTGTTTCAAAACGAGTAGACAGTTCTCAAAAATATGCTCATTCTTTATTCGGTTATTTCCCTTCGGACCCAACAAGTGAGCTTTATTTAAAGAAAAGAAAATGGGCAAAAAGAAAAGGAAATGGTGATGTTGAAGCAGAAAGTAATTACATGCGAGAAGGAGGTATTTACGGATATCATGTGCTTCCATTGCTAAAAACTTTAGCATCTAAAGAATTAAAAGCTGTAAAAGTAAATGGCAAAACTTATTCTGAAACCTGGAGTGATACAACTGGTGGTGATGGCTTAAATCAAAAGCTAATGCCGATGCCGACTTTTAACCCTGTTATTTCCAAGAAATCAGAAGGTTTTTCAAATGCTAAAGTTTCTGAACTTTCTCTATTGAACAAATGGGATAAGTCAAGTGATAATGCAATTTCTTCTCAAGATGTAAGTGACGAGTATTTGGAAATGAAGTACATGCCAATGATGCCTCACTTTAAGTTTGATTTATCCGGGAACCAAGGAGACAAAAGAACTCAAAGAGTTGTTGGAAAAAGAACAAAGAAAGTTCATGAGGTAGATAAAACAAATGCTTCCAATTTTGACAACTTATTCAATAAAGCGGTAAGTCAATCTGATTTTGATGGCCTTGGCTATGAATTAAGTGAAGATGGAGCAAAAGAGATTTACGATGATTTGCTTGGTGATATTATTGGTGAACTTGAATTTATCAATTCTCCTATCAAATTAAAAGACCAATTTATTGTCGGTCGTGTAGGCAAGAATCTAATGCAGTTGCATTCTTCCAATAACAAGGTTTCTGAAAGGGTTCTCAGACACGAAGTAATGCACCGCGTAATAAACGAGTCTGTAACAGAAGAGACTCGCCAGAGGCTTTATAATGAGGCTAAAAAGGCAATCGTAAAAAACAGTAATGGTAAAATCATTAGTGAAAACGATGTGACTGATCTTGAGGCTGATGAATTTATGGCAGAGGCTTATGAAGAAACCTTTGGTCGTTATGGTGTAAAGCTGGTTAAAAAGCTTCCAAAGATTCTTCAAGACCTATTCTTTTTCATGAAATCATTGTTTGATAAGTTCAGAGGAAAGTACACGCTGTTTAATGAAGTGGCAACAAAGCTGGAGTCTGGTTACTACAGAAATAATGGAGCAAACAATGATGGCTACAATGGTTCTTTTTTAAACAAGTCCATTGATTCAAGAGAAATTGCTTTAGTGTTTGATTCAAATCTTGAACAAGGTTTAAAGACTTTGAGAAAGTTTACCGGAGGAATGGTGGCAATGATTCAAGACGAAATGTATGGACGTGTCGTTTTTTCAAAAGAAAACAATTTTATTCCAAACTCCTATGCAAAAGCAATTGCTTCAACAAAAGAGACCATTGAAGATAAGATTCTTGGTTTTTATGATCTTGATGGCAATGAGATTTACGGAGAGTTTGATATGCTTACTGAAAAAGAGCAAGACTTATTTATGCCAAAAGAAATTTTTGATCTGGATGATATAAATAATGACTTTCTAAAATCCATTCAGGTAAAAGTAAAAGGAATGTCTGAAGAGGCTGATTCATTTTTTAAGAGACTTGTTGTCTATCGTAACTTTGAAGACATTGTCAAAAAAGCAGTTCCTTTTGTTAAAGACAACAATTATCATTTAAGAATAGATGAAATTGAGGATGGAATTCAGGAAGGTCATGACAAGTACAGAAGTGCTTTTGAACGGTCTGAAATTCCTGCAATGAAGACGTTTTCAGAACGTGTTAAGTTTTTTCTTTACAATACTAAAATCAATTCAGACGGTTCTTCATTTAACGGTGAACTGGTAAAACGAGAACACGTAGACACGTTCTTTAAAAACTCTATTGATCGATCCGTTTCATCTATGGATAGTCTTAGTGGGATTTCTACTAACGCAATCATTCAGTCTATGAAACAAGAAATAGACAACTTAAAGGAGTTTGAAGATTCATTAGAATACAAAACCGCTAAAGCTATTTTTAATAGATTCATGAATCTGGATAATCCAAACAGCTTTATTTCAATTGGAAATTTATCTGATCCACAATTTAAGTTTCATGCCATATCTCACCAGTCAGTTGTCAATGCAATTATATCAGCACAAAAGTCTGTTATCACTCAGGAATTCGTTAAAGTCAGTTCTACCAAATTTGGAATTGACATCAAAAACACAAAAGAAGTAGCGTCAAAAGTTTACAAAAACAACACAAATGAAGCTGTTACTAAACATCTTTTTGATAAGTCTTACTTAAGCTCTACAACTTCTTATCTTCTTCGAGACGATGCTGTAAAGACATTTTTTACAAAATCCAAAAACTATAACATTGGCAGTGAAGGTAAAAACGTCGTAATGACATTGTTTGGAAACAAATACTACTACCCTTCTGATCAAATAGATAGAGGGCAAAAAATAAATCTTAACGAACAGTTTATTAAAGACATTGCTTTTGGAAATTCAAGTACAAAATCAAATGGATTAACCCAGTCAGATATTATTCAAATGCTTTCTGATTTAGGCATATCAATGAGCAGGGATGCTTTAAATGGCTTTATTCAAAAAGACAGCAATCGATTAAAATTAGTAGGAGTTCTTGCTCATTCTTATTTTATCCTTGCAAAGCAGTACATGGAACAAAAAGGATCTTTTGACCCTATTTCCACAAAAGTCATTAATCTGGTTTCTTATGGAAGAAAGGATGATGTTTTATCAATTATCAGAGACTCTAAAAGAAAAGCTACTTCCAACTTAAATGAGATAAACGAATCTGAAGATGGTAAAAAAGAAAAAGCATTAGTCTACTCCCCTACTGTTTTTAACCAATTCTTTGAAACTCTTGGTAGCGCAAACAAACTGAATGCTTACAATTCAAGAGACAATATTGTTTACATCATCGAAGGAAGTAAGGAAAACAAGGATAAATTCCCGGCTTACCTTCAAAGAAAAATACAGGAGTTTGGTAAGATATATGCTTTTTCAAAAAATGAAGCAAACCCTGATGAATACAGAGATAAAGAGTATAGCGCGATTCACTCAAATATGTTTAAGAGTGATCTTATCGCTACACCAAATGCCATTGGTGAAATGTTCTATTTTAAAGGAATCAACAATGCTCAAACACAACGATCTAAAGAATTCCATGAATTAAGTGATAGAGAGTTTTCCAGAGCAATATTGAATTTCATGATTGGTAAGTCTATGACTTCAGATTACAATCACCCAATGGAGATTCAAGCAAACAGAGGGTTTTTGCCATTGATGAACATGGATAAAAACAGAAGGCATAATGTGTTGGTCGGTCCAGATGGGTATTACTTCAGTAAAACAACAAACACTGAATTAAGAAAAATCTACCAAATTCCTTTTCATCATGCTGGTCGGAATATGCAGCAGATTTATGATGTTTTAATTACAAAAGGATTAGTAGCTGATTCTGGTCAAATTCAAAGAATAGATGCTGAATTAAGTTCTCAAAAAACCACATTAATTGAAAAGTCTTGGAAAGAACTTCAAGGTGTTATGGAAACACTTTACGCAAGCAATCCAAGTTTCGTAAATCAGCTTTCAGAAAGAAAGCATTATGTGATATCAAACAAAAAGATATTGCTTCCTCCATTGCTTACTGAAAGAATGAGACTAAATGAGAGAGAATTTACTGAAGATGTAAAAGACTCTTATTTGGAGTTTGCTGAATACATGTTTTCTACCTTGAAGACTGATAAGGATTATGATATTGAGTTTAAGCTTTTAAAAACTCAAGTAGAAGATCTTTATAAAAACGATGCTTTTCAAGTTGAAAGCATTGAAGCGTTGGTAAATATTTTTCAGCAGTCCAAAATTGAAAGCGATAGTTACGCTGGTCTTTCCAGGGATGAAAAAATTAAGCTTTATCATCCTGCATTAATGTCTGTATTTACAACATACTTCATTAATCAAAACCAAATTACTCAGGCTTTTTCAGGAGATCCTTACATGTACAAGGCTGATGAGTTTACTGGAATAAAGAATATGCACTCTTACATGACTGATTATTCTAAAAGACAGGCTGGTTTGACTACACCAAAAATCGAAATGACTTATCGGGAAACGATTGTTGGTTCTGATTTTAAAGAACGTAGAATCAATAAGTATGCGTTGGACCCAAGAATTCGAGTTCAGCATATTACTGATACGAAATACAATACTACAGAAAATCCAGAAGCTCATGCTTTACTTGAAGTTGGTAACGGTAAGAAAAAAGAAGGATTTAAAGTAAAAGCAAATGATGGTGTTATTTATAGCAACATTATTACTATGAAGAAAATGAGTAACAGTATGGGTAATGAAAATGGATTCAAAATTGGAACTGTTTTCAAAGGCCATGGATATTCTTTTGATATGAAAAAAGGGAATATCAATTATCCTAAAGGCGCCACTCAAATCATTACAGCAGAAGCATTGGATATGGATGAAGGCTTTTTAAGCTTGATTTTAGAAAACCAATTAAAGCATGCAGTGATTACCGGTCCTGGCATTGAGTCTCAAAGCTTATGGCAGATATTCTCATCTATTGCTTCATCTAAAGGCAATCAAGCTGCGGAAATAGCTATTACAGATATTTACATGGATGCTCGTAACAATGAAAACGGATATTCCATGCAAGGAGATATTGTTGATTTGACAATTCCTCAAGCAACTGAAAAAGGTAGCCCATTGTCTGTAAATCCAATTATAGCAGATGAATTTGGAGAGCCTGTTTGGGGTCAAGAAGAATCAACTTTCAATGATATTGGAGTTGAAGGATGGGGAGCTATTCTTGATCTTCAAAAAGATATTGAAAACAGCGATAATGATGTAAGTCTTTCTACTCAAATGATGTTCTTGTTAGGCATTAATGGGGACAATCATTTTGAATCAGATAAACTTTACAGACAGATTAAACAATTATCAGAAGCAGAAAAATTAAAGATTGTAGATGAAATCTGGAAAACATTAGAAGATGATCAAATTCCTAAATCAGGAATGATTAGAAATAAAACTGCTCTTAAAAAATGGTTTTTGAAAAAAGTAAATAATAACTACTCTTCAAAAGGTGATTATGGATTGATTTACGATTTGACTTTAGCTACTGGTACAAGTGCTATTTCTCACCCGGTATTATTTGAAGAGATTTTCTCAAGTGTCGCTGCTTCAATTTCAAAAGGAATCTTGATGCGTATGAATGGATTTAAAGCTATTCAGCTTCCTTCTCATAATACGTTCATGCTATATGAATCAGCAGATGGTAAAAAATACACCAAGAAAGAAATCGAGTCAATGAGTGATAAAACGATCCTTGAAAAAGGAATCCGTAAAAGAAATCTTTCTTACTCTAAACTTGCGAATGGAGCACTAACCGATACGGAAATTTTTGCGCCGAATATTTTAGCAAATAAATACTTGTTGAAAGAAGACAAACAGCTTGATCTTAATCGGATTTTCTCAGTTGTTTCACAGGATCAAATCTTAGACTTTCAAGCTTCAGACAGTGATGTTTTAGAAACAGAAGCTCATCGTAAATCGATAATTGAAACGGTAGTTTCTTCTCAAATCGATTGGTATGAAAATCCAATTGCAAGAGGAATGTCAAAGATTTTACCTTCAGAAACTTATCGAAAGTTGATGAATGGAGAACTACTTACGCTTATTGAACTTTCTGCATTTTCAGAGTTATTTGCAAATAGAACCATAGAAATGAACAGAGCATTGTATGGTTTAATTTCACGTATTCCGGGTACTGGAAAAAACTCTTCTACTCCTACTCGAATTGTAGGTTTTGTGAATAGTTATCAAAACACAATTTTTGCCCCTGTAGAATGGATGTTCATATCAGGTTCCGATTATGATGGTGATACTGTTCAATTCTGGAATCATTCCGGAAAAGGAGATATGGGTGATAAAGCGTTGAAC
>Ga0213868_10002581_pt1 | contig 17289 bp, 25 predicted proteins | sample PICome_9_FD_160087 | JGI IMG/M metagenome (GOLD analysis project Ga0213868, IMG submission 160087) | Coastal seawater microbial communities near Pivers Island, North Carolina, United States - PICO127 | ecosystem: Environmental > Aquatic > Marine > Coastal | place: USA: North Carolina...
GTTTTATTAATTTCTAGTTGGGCTGTTATAGTTTCTTGAGCATGGCGTTCACTCATAGTCGCTATCTCATGTGCCAACATAGCGCGTTGATCTTTATCTTCTACAAACTTGTCTAAGATAGTTGACACAGGGCCAATTAATTTATCTACTAGTCCCATCATAATTTATATTCCTTTAAATTGCTATTGCTATAACAAGTACTATAGCAGTTGCAACCCCTGCATAAACTAAAACTCTATTATTTAAAGTAGAGCGTTCATCTAATTTATTTTTAATACGTGTTAAAAAGTTTTGAAATCTTTCTAGCAATGCATTTAATGCAGTCAACATATTTATTCTCCCCATCCCATGTAAATCCCAACTGCTAATGCAGTCAGTAATGCTGTAGTAATTGTTCTAGTTATTGTTTGGCCTACTGTAGTCTTGGTAATCTTCCAAGTCTCTAGTAAACTTCGTAACTCTTTAACGTCATCATAAGCTTCTTGGTCTGATAACCCTACTTCTCTTAGAGCTTGTTTAGCTCCTTCTTGGGCTGCTTTTTGTATAACTAATTCTAATTCTACTTCAGTCATAGTAATTACCACTTTACCTTATCAGCCCAGTAAGCTGCACTCATCTTACCCTTTTTAATATTCTTGCTGTGTCGTGCTTTAAAACTCTTGCGCTTTGCTTTCATCTTAGCAGACTCACCTGCTTTAGGTTTACCTGCTGTGCTTGCTCCTTGTTCTCCAAAACGAATTATTTTTTCTTTGCCTTTAGCACAGGCTTTTACTACATGAGATTTTTTAGGGTGACTTGGAGTACGTTTAGGTTTGTTGCAAGCCATTTTCTTTTTACTAACAGGTTTTCTCGGCACGTTAGATGTCCTCTATATTTGCATGTTCAACAGTCATGTTGTGCTTATAAATTTCTAAAAGACCTATTAAAGCTTCTATAGGTAAACCTTTTTCTACATACTTAATAAGACAGTTTCCAATTTCTTCTGATGCTTCATTCAAAACTACATCTATAGAAATAGTTTTATTTGTATCTAAATAAATTACATTTTCATCCATGTGATAAAGCTCTATTAATTATACACCGCATATGCCTTTTCCCAAAGCTCAAAGTCTTTAGCGTATTTTATCATAATTGTATCAATTACATTATTTGATAAAGATTCTTGATAATTTATTTCTGCACCTGTCGATCTGACATAAATATTTTTATCTACCTTACCACCAAGCAATTTAATATCATTAATAGCATGATCGTGTAAATTTTCTGTATTCCACAACTTTGTATGTTCTGGATAATAACTTGACTGAAGTTTTCCAACGTACTTTGGAATTTCTTTTTGATCCTTCAAACAAGCTTTATAACAAAATTCATTTATATCTAAATTTAAAACAGACTCATTTAGTTTTTTTCTTTCATAAAAATAAGAAGAACACAGCCTATCAATTGGATTTCTTATCGTTGCAAAACAAGGCATATCCTGACTTATTTTTTTTTGACTAACCAAATCCCTAAATGAATAATGAACATTCCGTGGAATAAAATAATTAGGTATAGGCATTAACGCTGCTTGTTCTAGGTAATTTACAGGATAATCATAAAAATGTTTTTCCATATGTTTCCAAGAATTAAATACACCATCTAATTCAACTAAATCTTTTTCTGGGTCATACAAATTAGAGTTTAAAAAATAAAACAACCCAGATGTTGAAGCTGTTTTCTCGACTCTGATAAACACAAAATTATTTGAATTGCTAATCAACATTAATTATATACCGCATATGCTTTTTCCCATGCAACAAAATCTTTTGCATACATATCTAAAGTTTTTTGTTTTCTGTCATCAGATAAATTATTCATATAATAACTATTATCATTATCACTTTTTCTAATATTTATTGTAGAAGATACTGTGCCTCCTTTAGATTCTATAAAAGAAGTAGCATGATCTTTAATGTTTTCAAAATTAAATAATTGTACATGCTCTGGATAATAAGACGATTGAGCCTTTAAACTATTTTTAACATCGGGATCATTAGGAAACTCTACAAATATAAAATCCCATGAAGCATTAGGAGTGCCTACCTTGTTCATGTAATAAGTATCTAAAGAAGAATATATTCCTTTATTTTTTTTAATATCTATTTTGCGACGAACCTGCGCGTAGTAAAATAAAGAACTCAGCCAATCAACAGGATGTCTTATTGTTCCTACCCACGGCATATCTGCTGCTGCTAATCCTTCTTTTACTACTTGAGTATATGTTTTTTGTGCGTCTTTTAAAGAATTATATCCATATAGTTTTTCTGGTAACTCAGAATACTTTAAGTTATTGTTAGCATCGCTGTATTCTTTAAACTCTTGCCATGTCGAAAAACCACCTTCTAAAGTATAAACATCTTTATCAACATCAATAAGACCTGATTCTAAAAAATACATTTCAAGTGAAGCACCGCCTGTTTTTTGCGCTCTAGTAACAGCAAAGTTATTTGAATTACATATAATCATTGGATCACCACTGTATCGGTATCACTAAAAAATAACATTGTACCCTCACAAACTATATTCCACTGTTGTCCTTCTTGTTCACTTCTAGAAGGAACTTCAATAATAACATGCCTTGCTAACCACTCTTTATCATCTTGCAATACACGCCAAACGTGTTCAAGGGTTCCTCTTCCTTCTTGACCCCTTGATTGATTAAACCGTATTCTATACTTCAGGACGCGAAGGCCATGTAATGTTGTTAGGAAATCCTTCAGAGGTTTTAATGTTTCTTATTTTTTTTCTATACTCTTTAAACTCTGCTTGTTTTTCATTACTAATAGGAGCATCTTTTAACATAGTCCAATCTGTATCTTGCAAAATAACTTTAGCTTTATTCCATTCTAAATTAGAAGTATCAATAACATCTTTAGTTTCAAACCAACCTTGATCTTTAAAGTTATCACCTAACCATGACAAATCAGAAAGCTTATCTTTAACTGCTTCTAACCCAAAGATCGGACCCCAATTTTCAGGTAACGATGCAGATTCTAGTAAGACTTCATCAGTCGATATTTTCTTTAGTTTCCACATTTTCTTTTCCTATTAATATTTTTTGTAAGTCTTCTAAAAAGTTTGGATTAACAGAACCATTTTTTCTGTTGTCTTCTAAAAACTCTGAAAAAGGAGGCCAACCATTAAGATGTTTTTTATCTTCTTCTGTTGGTTCTCGCCATGTTCGCCAACTTGCAAAATCTTCTCTTGGTTGAATATGTATACGACAACCGATTGCAGCAGCCATTTGATTTATAAGTTCAATAACTTCAACTGGTTGATAAACATTCCACAAGTGTTGACCAAAAACACCACGCATTGCAATCTCGGCTGCACCACCTCCACAGCTTCCAACAGTTAATGACTGCGCTCTATTGTCATTTTGTGCTTCCATTTGTAATTGTCTTTCTGCTTTTAACAGAGCGCGTTTTTCAGAAATTTCTTTTTTTGTCATTGTGCATTCCATGAGATAGTTACTGTGCCACCATTCCCAACAACTACAGGATAATCTCCTGTGCTTACAGTTATACAATTAACAGCTGATGGATTTCCTTGGTTGCCGGGATTTCCTACATTACCGTATACAGCTTGACCGCCTGATCCGCCACCGCCGCCACCACCGCCTACTTCCCCCCTATAATACTGCTTACACATGCTTGAGCCACCACCACCACCACCGCCACCAGAACCCCCTAAAGCACCGGAGCGATAACCACTGGGTGGAGAAGGATTAGAACCACCCCAATTTACATGGTAATTATCAGGCTGTCCATGAGAGCCACTATTTCCAGAGGCTGAAGATAAGAAACCATTATTAGCATTAGTTGGATCAGTAACTGCCCCAACTCCTCCGTTTCCTCCTTTTATGTAAGGAGCTAGTGGAGAACAACAAAATGCAGTACCGCCTGTTACAACAGGAGATCGTTGTAATGGATAAGTACGACTATTACATTGATACGTTCCCTCATTTGCTGCACCTGCACCACCACCACCAGTACCTCCCCAACCTTTAGCCCAAGCTATTGAGATAGGGCCACATGAAAACGTAATGCAGGATTTTCCTCTTACGCCATATCCTCCCAACCGTCCTGCATAAAGAGTAGGGACACCGGCTCCTCCTGCTCCAGTAGGGTTAGTCGCATCCGCATTTCCTCCTACACCTCTGCAACCGGAGACAGGGCAAGATGAATGATTTGCTTGTTGAGTATAAGTAGTAGGACCTGCTCCCCCGGGATTTCCTGCATTGGCCCCGTGACCCCCTGTACCTGCTGTTCCTCCTGTGCCTGTATTTCCTACAGTAGTACAGAACACACTTGTAGGAGTTCCTGCATTTCCTGCAGCACCTCCGCTTGGAGCAAAATGAGCATTACCTCCTGCTCCTCCGCTAGAACCGGGCTTTGTAGCTGTGTTGGCAGCAGGAAAATAACCGGGAGTGCCACAAGGAGTAAAAGTTAAAGCCCCTCCATGACCCCCACTGCCCCCTGCTCCACTAGGTCCATCTCCCCCCGAAGTTCCACTATTGCCTGAACCTCCTCTTCCACAAATGCTAACTTTTGTTAATCCGGGGGGAACAGTAAAAGTTCCGGGGGAATTAAAAGTCTGCGACCCTGCTTCAACGGATACTCCTCCTCCAAAAAGACTACCTTTACCTGTTCCTATTGGCATGTTTTTCTCCGTGCAAATCCTAGTTTTTCTCTTTGATCAAATTTATAATTTTTATAAGGTCCATTTAAATTAACATAATGCAACATAAATTGTACGTTTAAACCCCCTTTAGGTAGAGGAGTTCTCCAATGCTTAACATCGCATCCTTTATAAATAACAGCATCCCCTGCCTCTAATTCAAATTTAGTAGGAGTGTCATTACCGTGTTGCATCCATAAAGGCCACCTATCTCCTAACCTTGCTACATTTACTGACACACTAATTTCACAACTTGGTCTATCTATGTGAGCTTTTAGTTCTTCAGTTTCTTGATAAACTCTAGCAAATGAGTAAGTTGGTTCTAAATTTAAATTAATTTTTTCTTCTACTGCAGATAAATATTCTTTTAATACAATCTCAATTAAAGGATCAGCATAATAAGCGTATGCAGATGCTTCTTGTTCTGAAGTAATATGAGAAGACCACTCGCCTCTAGCTATTTTATTTTCTAAATATTTAGATATAGTTTGTATTGTATTAGCATCAATAAATTCTTTACAAACTAAATAACCTTTATGATTAAAAATTAAATCATCATTCATAATGAAACCAACCAGTACTAATGTATTTAGCTTGATTACCATACACAGCATTTCCTCTATGAAGATGAGTAAAAGCAGCAGGCCATATAAGCATAGTATTTTGTCTTGGTTGTATTCTTGTTTGTTGATATAAAAATTCAGTCTCACCACAAGACTCTGGTGGTAGTGTATTTAGATATAACATGTAAACTAATGCTCGATTGTTACATGTCTCACCTGCACCTTGTTCCGCATGAAAAATATGATAGCCCCCACCACTTTCTGTTTTTTGCATTTTAAATGTTCTACATATAAGATCTTTATCTTTTAAAAATGAAAAGTTTTCAGCATATATATTAAAACACTCTTCTAATCCTTTCCAATATATAGGAAAGGTCGGTTCTTCTTTAAAAGTATTAAATGGTATGTTTTTACCGTTTACAAATATTTGCATATCTTTCTTTATATGAGAAGGTGCGTTCTCTGATTTTTTTCTTGTGAGTCCCCATTCATTATTATTTCTTTCAAATTCATTAATTAAATGGTTACAAAAGCCCTCTGGATAAACATCTGTAAAAGCACCTATAAAATCTTTACACTCATAGTTCATCTAAAAGGTTCTCCTGTAACCCACAAAACCATACTCTGTCTAGTGCCTTTAGTAACAGGAGTTACACGGTGTAAAGTATGAGATGGAAAAACTGTTACTAATCCTCTTTTTTTTGGCAAACTTTGTGGGTCTTTACTTGTTAAAATTTGCAACTCACCACCTTCATAATTATCTGGATTTGTAAGTTGCAAAACTAAAGATAATTTTCGACACGGACTATCTGATTTTCCGCTATCCAAATGCCAATCATATTTACCTTGATTGTGTTCAGAATAATTTGTTAACTGCGCTGCTTCTGAAAGACAGTTTAGATTGAATCTAAAAAATTGACTATTCAGAGAAGAAACAATATGAGAAAGTTTATTAAATATTTGTATATTTTCTTTCTCATCTTGTAGCCATGAAACTTCAGACACCCTATGTTCAGGATTATTTTGATTGTTTCCAATTAATGCAGCTTGTTTGTTATTCATAGCAATGTTTTGCAAATAATCAAGTTCTTCTAATGTAAAACCATCTTCCCACCAAGCAAACAATTCTACTTTTTCTGCATACGGAACTAAAGTTCTACCCATGAGCAAATCTCTTTTTTTGAGAAATTATAAAATGAATAAATTTTGTAGAGTCTTTTGCCATATTAGGTGTAAGCATGTGAGGCAACCAAGAATTAAAAAACAATACAGTTCCATCAATTACATTATTAAAATGAACTTGAGGTGTTGCTAAAGTTATTTCTTCACTAGGCATGTTTATTAAGTCTGCCATTTTTTTACCTGATCTTGGGTCATCAAACATTGGATACGATCCTCCTTCTTCAGTTTTTAAAAAGAAAAATCCTGATATTTGACTATCGCCATGAACGTGCATAATGTTACTACCTGTAAATGCAAACTCTTGACCCCACATTCCTGACAAATAAAACTCATACTCATCTGTCATGTAGCCTTGTTCTTTTAAAATAGAAACTGCTGAGTCTCTAAAGTAAGAAGCTAACTCTTGCAAATCAGGATCATGTATCATTTGATCAGTTTGTTTTACAAGATTATCGTCAACTTCTTTATAATATTTTTCACAATTAATTAAAGTATCTTTAACCCAATGAGGCTTTTCATCTCTATAAATTAATGATGGAAAATAATTATATTGCTCCACTAATCAGTTACTACTTTAATTAAATCCGCTGCAATAGCAGTTATATCAGCTATTTTAATTTCTGTACCTGCATCTGCAATTTTATTATTTTCAACAGCTATTTCTTTAGCCATTCGTACTGCATCTATTTTAAAACGTGTGACTTCTGTAGAATTTTGAGCATCTGCTCTAGCTTTTGTCATTGCTGCTTCAAAGTCTACCTGTGCTTGTTGCTCTGCTGTTAATGCCATTTTAATCTCCTATTAGTTATATAAATCTTTGGCAGGAATTGTAACATAATATGTTGTACCACCATCGGGTGTAAAAAAGAACCATATATCAGTTTTACTAGCTGCAGTAGTACGGCTTATTGATCCTCCGGGATATTTAAATGTGCCTCCTGCTAAAGTTACTGAACGATTTGCTGTGCTATCATTTGTTAAAACTAAAGTAAATGAACTAGCTCTATTACTAACACTATTAGGAGTAGCAAGTGTAAAAGTGCAATTACCATTAAGTGTGGCAGTAAATAAATTACCGTCATTTAAATCTATTGTTTGCGATGTACCAGTGTTTCCTATAGCTACAACTTTATCAGAAAATGTACCAGAAAAATACTGATTACTATCAAAAGGAATAACTAAGTTTGCTCCTGAGTCTTGTATACCAGTAGTAACTTTAGGAGTTGTAAGTTCTGCACTAGTGCTTAATGCCATATTACCAGTGCCTGTAGTACCTGTAACTCCGTCTACTAAATTTAATTCAGTTGCCGTACTTGTAACTCCATCAAGTATATTAAGCTCTGCTGTAGTGCTTGTTACACCATCTAAAATATTAAGCTCTGCTGCAGTGCTTGTTACACCATCTAAAATATTAAGCTCTGCTGCAGTGCTTGTTACACCATCAAGTATATTAAGCTCTGCTGCAGTGCTTGTTACACCATCAAGTATGTTAAGTTCTGCTGCAGTGCTTGTTACAGCTGTACCATTTATAGATAATGCATCAGTTTCTAATGTGCCATCAACATCGACATCTCCTGATACATCTAATGATCCTGCATCTAACTCACCAGTAATAGTTAAATTTCTTAAACCTGAATAATCTTTGTTAGCATCAAGTACAACAGCTTTAGAAGCAATGGCTGTACCAATAGCTGTTGCACCTAGATCAAGCGCATTAAGTTCTCCAACTACAGCAGTAATACCATCTAATGTATTTATTTCTGCTGCAGTGCTTGTTACACCATCAAGTATGTTTAACTCAGCAGCAGTGCTTGTTACACCATCAAGTATGTTAAGTTCTGCAGCGGTTGATGTTACACCGTCAAGAATGTTAAGTTCGGCTGTAGTAGCTGTCACACCATCAAGTATATTAAGCTCGGTAGCGGTTGCAGAAACTACTACATCTTCATTAATTTTAGGCGAGGTTAGTGTTTTGTTAGTGAGAGTATCTGTAGATACAAGAGATACTAATGTTGAATTAGCACCTGCAGGTAGCATTAAAGTATTAGTAACTCCTGCTGAGTGGGGTTGCCCATAAACTTTTTGACCATGACTATTATTTTCACAGTTAAATACAATAGCACCTGAGTTAGTGTTACCTCTAACTACAACTGTACCTGTACCATTAGGAGCTAAATCAATAGTTGCATTAGAAGTGGTAACAATATCTTGACCATTTAAATCTAAGTTACCGCCCAATTGAGGCGTAGTATCCTCAACTATATTAGCAAGGGCTGCACCAGAAACAGCTAATCCTGATATTATAGCACTACGTGTAATCTTTTTTAAACCCCCACCAGAAGTATCTATTGCTAAAAAAACATCATCATTAGCTACAGTAGAAATTTCTGATAGATCACCTACTGCTGTAGATGCAAACCCTGTACCATCAGCAACTAATAAATTACCAGAAGTATTTGTAGCTGTTTGAAAAGTTGTACCTTTTACTTCTCCAGAGGAGCCGTAAATAACTGCTTTACTATTTACAACTGTTCCTGCAGTAGAACCATCTATTAAATTTAATTCAGTTGCAGTAGATGTAACACCATCAAGAATATTTAACTCAGCAGCTGTGGAGGTTACTCCATCTAAAATATTTAATTCGGCTGTAGTAGATGTAACACCATCAAGAATATTAAGTTCTGCTGTAGTACTTGTTACACCATCTAAAATATTAAGCTCTGTAGCTGTAGACGTAACGCCATCTAAAATGTTTAATTCAGCTGTAGTAGCTGTTACACCATCGAGAAGATTAAGTTCTGTAGCTGTAGCTGTTACACCATCAAGTATGTTAAGTTCTGCAGCTGTAGAAGTAACACCATCTAAAATATTTAGTTCGGCTGCTGTTGCACTAATTGCTGTGCCATTAAAGTTTATAGCATCTAAATAAGCTGTGCCATCAATGTATATGTCTCGCCATTCTTGAGTAGAAGAACCTAAGTCATAAGCACTGTCTGTGTTTGGTATAATACTGCTGTTTACATCTGCTCCAAAAACAACATTATCAGTTGCAGCATCTCCAAGAGTTAATGTTCCACCGTTTAAAGTTGTAGTTCCTGTGACTGTAAGATTGCCACCTATGCCTACATTACCTGTTGTTGTAATACTATCTATATAAGCATCTTTAAAATATTTACTACTTGTTCCTAAATCTAAATCGCTATCAGCATGAGGAACTAATGCACCATCTTGTAAAACCATTTGTTTTGCTGCTGCACTAGAAGCTTCAACATAAAACTCCCAAGTATTACCAGTAGTAAGAATTTTATTTAAAAAATCTTGATCACCAATAGTATGTATATTACCGCCTTCTCCTGCTGATCCATCATGTCTATGACCAGTTGTACCGCTGCTTGCATAGGAAAAAGCAGTTAGTAATTGATTATATTCATTGTTAAATAACGCAGCAGTAACTGTATCGCCATCTGAAAAACTGCTTTGTCTAGTATAACTTGTAGCCATTATTATCTCCTACCAGAAGGTCTATAGTCTATATAGAATCCATTTATTGAGTATGGCGCGTTTGTATCTTCACTGAATAATTTTAAAGCTACATTATGTCCACTTCCCTGTACAGCTTGTCTAACCATTGGATCAGTTGATCCTCCAAATATTCCTGTACCAAATACTGCTGTGCCAAAAACTGTTGGTAATGGCACATTGTCTAAAGGATATGCCGAAGGTTGAGGTTTAGTATTATCATCAAAATCATAAGAAACTTTTAAGTTAGGCTGTATTGAACCTTCAGGTGTTAAAGACATTTTTACATAATGCATTGTCTTTAATGTTCCTGCATCACCAAAATCTAAATTAGGTGTTTTGTATCTAGCTTTAATACTTGTTTGAGTTCCTGCAGGATTAAAATCATTTCCTGTATTATGATTATAAACATAACCATCTTTATCACCATGATATATTTTTTCTACACTATCACTATCAAGACCTGATGTAAAACCGTGTGCTTGTATTCCTTCTGTTTCTGACCATTCAAAACCTTGTGGTGTTATAGTACCTATGATTCCTTTAGAAGCAGAAGTAGATGCTACAGAAGAACTATAAAATAATCTATATTGAGACTTACTTCTTAGTACTGCGCTAGTTATTATAAAACTATTTATAGAACTTGCAATGTCAGATATTAAAGATTGAATTTGTCTAGAAACAGAACTTAACTCTACGTCACCAATACGCGCTGTACCTGCAACCAAACGTAAACCGTCTGGGCTTAGAAATAAAAGATCGCCTCCAATTTCTTGAATGCTATGTCCATCTAAACATCCTACGTTTTTAGTTATAGGCACAACAGCAATAGAAGCTGTATCATTAATATTTACTAATTTATAAATACTATTTTTACAAAATATAATCAAGTCACCACGGAAACTTTTTAATCCAACTACTTGATCATCTAATAAAATACTTCCTGCACCACTACCTGAAAAACTATTTATATCACTTGTACTACTATAATATATTGTATTAAGAGCAGTGCTTGCCCCTGCAACTACTAAGTGTTTATCATGTATTGTACAGAACTTTGGATATACTGAACCATCTACAGTAACTTCTTCATAAAAGAAAGTTCTATTAGTTAATGCTCCTGTTCCTGTCATTTTAAATATTGCAGGTTTGCAACCAGAACCTTTATCAGTAATAGCTACTTCACCATATAAACTATTACCTTCAAATAAAGAAAAAGTAACTTGACCTTGTGTTGTTCTAGCTAATGTACTACGACCTGTAAATGTAGTGTAGTTATCTCCTGCACTATCTACACTGGCTTTATTTATTTGTAGCCAAGTAGAGCCATCTAAACTAAAATAAAGATTAGTTCCTGCTGCTGCTATTACTCCATCTGCATATACAAAAAGACCTAATATACCATTAGAGCTATTAGGATTAGTATCGCCAAACTGCGTATAGCCATTTATTCTTCTATAGCCACCGTCAGGATCAACTTCAAAATTTAAAAGTTCAGTAGCAAAACCCGGCTGCTGAAGCATTTGAAATTGATTTAAATTAGTATTTAATCCACCTTGACAAGATAATCCAAATGCTTGCATAGTTAATCAAACCTTACTCTATCATCAGACATGTATATAGGGGCAGTACCTATTAAATTTTCTCTCATGCTTCTTAACCCTTTCTTAAAATCTTCTAAAGCAAAAGCTGCCATTTGAGGGTTGTCTTTAAATTGATGTGTATAGTATCTAGCTTTAGATAATATTACTGTTTTATATACATCAGGAAAAACTATAGTATCGTCATATGCATCTAGTTCTGTTGGTAAATCATAAGCAAAAAACCAAACTTTATAAACTTGATCAGGTATTGGGCTTAACCCAAACTTTCTTGCATCAGGGCTTCTAATAACAAAGCGAGGTTCACCGCCTACTGCCTGATCAGCATCATCTGCATTTTCAGATGTACGTCTAAAATCTTTCCATTGTTCTATTGTAATAAATCTTAAATTTTTAGAAACATAAGGAGCTACTTCACCGCTTACTCCTACTGTTGTTAAATAAAAATTATCCCAATCAATAGACCCATAATCATCTTTAACAGATGAACTAGCAGCTTTTAATTCGTACCATCTAGTTCCTGCTGTGGTATCTACAGAAACATTACCATACATAGGATCAGTAGCTCCACTTTCACCTGTAGCTAAAAAGGGCCATTGAGGTTCTTCATTAGCTATATCTAAGTATGCTCTGTTAATACAATCTTTAGCATGTTGTTGTATTCCTACAGCATTAGAAAAAGTTGCTGAAGTTAAGACTACTTCATTCAACTCTCTTAATAATTCATTTGATAATTGTAAAAATGTAGTAGCCATAATTATTTCACAAGTTGTTTGCTGTTTACTTTACTATTAGTTTTATTAAAAATACGATCATAGTTATCGTTATATTTTTCTTTATTTTCATTCTTTAAATAAACACCACCAACTTTTACTTTTCCTTTCGGATTAAATCTAACAGGAGTTTGTTCAGTTCCTATTTGTGGCATACTTTAACTTCCTTTAAAAATTAAAGGGGGCATATTTCAGCCCCCAATAATATTAGTCGATACCGTAGAATGCAGATACCAATGCTTCGCCACGTAGTACTTTAGATCCATAAACATGGAGTCCACGCACTATATCGCCAAAGCTATCAGGATCACGAATTACTTCAGTATTTGTGATGGTCTGTGCTGTTGCAACCGCTGACATGTGACCAGCAATACACTTACCAGCTGCGTTTGAAGTAGCAGCAATATTGTTAGTCTTATACATATCAAAGCCACGTAACTTACCAGATGATACTAGTCCATTACGAATTGAGCCTTGACCTGCATTGTAGTCAACAGACAGAAGCTTAGAAGAACTTTGAACAAGTACTTCATAAAACTCTGGATTTGCTAAGAACCAACGACCTTCTTCAGGAACATTTTGCTCATCAAGTAGACGCGCCATGTGTGAAAGAACATCAATTGGGTCATGCTCACCAGAAGCAAAACCTATGTCAAGATTACCAGTACCATCAAAAGTTCCTGCTGCAATGTCAGTTGCGTTGTCAGCACCTAAGATGTGATTAGGTGAAGCTGCAGATACTCCTGCAAACATTGACGCAATAACACCCTCATCGAAGGCATCCTTTAGCGAGTAAGCTGCTGAAGATGCAGCAACGTCACGGAAATTAACGTGAGACATATTGGTTTCAATATCGTCTACGATAAATTTAAATGCGTTAGCTGTATCTACGACCAAAGTTAGTTCTTGGTCAGTGAGCTTAGTTGCAGTTACGTCTGCACCCCTTTCATACTGATACACAGTAATTTCAGGTTCTTTGATAATCTTTACAGAATCACCAAAAGCTGCAATCTCACCTGCGTAATCTGTATTAGTAATTGCTTCTGCAACAGATGACTTCCTAAAGAAATTTAGGACGGTCTTAGAATAGACCGAAGGGAAGAAAAACGAATTGGTTTGACCTGACACAGAGTTACCAAAGTTACCATTGGTGTCTGTGCTTTGTTCAAAAAATTGATCAGATTGGTTATAAGCCATTGTAATATCCTCTTAAAAACTTATTTAGCTATTCTGCCTTCTGATAAAGCCAATTTAATTTCATCTTCATAGCGATCAAATTGATCAATAGACATACTAGCAATTTCTTTTTCTGTCCAAATCTTAGGAGCTTTGGAATCTACTGCTGTGGTTTTTGTTGATACCATGTCAGCAGCAGACCTTTGCTCTTTAGCTTTAGACTGCCTCTTTTGTGGTGGCTGAACTATTCCCTTTTCCATTTTGTAAAGGTCTATAGCGCGACTAGCTAGAGTTCCATCACTGTTGTTAGCATAGATCCATTGTTGTATTGCTTCTGGTTGCTCTTTAGCCCATTCGTGAAATGCATCATCACCACGTATATCCTCAAAGTCAGGATGCCTCTCTCTTAACATTGTCTCAGCTTCACGCTTTAAAATATCAGCTTCACGTTCTTGCAATGCTGATAGCTGCTGTCGTAATGTTTCAGTTTGAGTTTCACTTTGCAAATGTGCTACAGTCTCAACTGTTTCATACAAGTCTGGATTTTTTGCTTTAAACTCCTCAAGTTCTTCCAAAGTCTTTGGAGCTTGATATGCAGGAACGTTTTCAGATGCTTCTGCTACTAGCTCTTGTTCTCTTTGTTTAAACTCAGAAATTTTACTATCGTAATGTTTCTTTAGATCGTCATACCTTTTCTTATAATTAACATCTTTAGAACTTTTAGCAGGGGGCTTTTCTGTTTCTTCTTCAGAAGGCGTAGCCTGTTGTTCAGGAGATGGTGCATAAAACAAACCATCAGCATTTTCCGTTCTTGGTCTATCAGGAGTATGCCATGATTTCTTTGCATTATAAGGATTAGGTGCTTTTTCCTCCACAGGATTAGTTTGTACTTCAGTCATTGTACTTCCTCCACGGGGCTTGTAAGTTTTAAAAGGTAGCCATTACAATGAATTATTTGTACGGATAATTCAAAATGGTGCTTTTACTTCAAGGTAGCCGTTATCGTTGTCGAATATTAAGACTAGGCATTTGATTAGAAGACATCATTACTTTATTCATGTTGTTTTCTATATCAGTGTCTTCGTCTTTTCTCATTAAACCACCATCATAAGCACGTTCAGCTTCGTCCATCATTGTTTGAAGTCTGTCTGCACCTATTTGATCAGTGGCCTTTCTAGTCATCACAAATTCACCGTCAGATAATCTGGCAGGTATTGAATCTGAGACTCCTGTTCCCGGCCCTGCAACTTCTCCAGAGCCAGTAAACTCAGAAGCCGTATCTACAACTTTGTCAAAAATCATACTAAGTTGAGGATCGCCTTCTAAAGCATTCATTAAATACATTTGTTCTTCTTGATCTAAAGCTTCATTCATTACATAAGTTATATATTCATCTTCCATTTGTTCATCTGGAAGTTGTGAAGCTTGTGCTGCTGCCATTTCTTCTGGCGGTATATTAGGATAAGTATCTACTGGAACTTCACCACCTTCTACAAAATTTCCACGAACTTCTCTAGGTCCAAGAGTAGATTGTATATCTGGAAGCTGTCCATCAAATATAAGTTTATCTTCATCTGAAAGATTATCCATAAACTTACGTGCATCTTGAGCAGGAAGAGAAGTAGTGTATTCAACTATCTCATCCATATCATTAAATAGTTCTAAATTTCTAGCTACTTCTTCTGGAGGCATACTTCTTAGTGTTTCTGCCATATTATCTAATGGCTCATCAGCTGCTCCTAAATTAGCTTGTACTTTTTGAGGTAATAGATTTATAACATCTTCATAAACTTCTTGCGGCATTTCATCTAAAGCTTGAGGATTTTCAGCTACAACCTGTTGTAATTGTTGTAAGGTTGTTTCTCTTTCTGCCATTGATTTCTTAGTAGCTTTTGCGCTTTTATTTAAAAGTTTTGCTACAAGATCAATAATTATACCACCTTTACTATACTTTTCTCTTTCAGGAGTAGTAAGTAATCCTTCTCTTTTTTGCTTACGTTGTCTATTGCGCTTAGAATTTTTAGCCATAATTATTTACCGTGAGATTTTTGAACTTCAAAAGAAGCATTTAAAGTAGCTCCTTTATGTGCAACAAACTTACCAGTATGTTTCATTAGTTTATAGCCACCATTTTTTTGTTTCATCCAATGATGACCTGCAGGAGCTTTAACTTTCATATTATGCTGTCCTATAGCTTCTAGTTTTCTTAGCTACTTTTCTAGGTTGTTTAGAATGCTGCTTACCTTTTTTAGTATCTTCTCTTTTCTTTCTTGTTGTAGCAGCATACTCACTACTAGATAATGATGCTATTGCTTTTTCTGGTAAATATCTTTCACCAGTCTTAGCACTAGGTTTACCAGACTTAGTACGCCACTTTTGTTTTGTCCAAGACTTTAAACTCTTTTGTGATTTTTTTAACGCCATTACGTGTAACCGCCACCTGCAGCTTTATATTCTTTTGCTAACATCTGTGCTTTACGTGCAGACCATTGACCTGCATTACCTCCTGAGCTACCTGCTTTTATTTTATTAAAAAGTCTTTTACGCATAGTAGGTTTAGTATAATTACCTGCTTCATTTACTTTTGACTTTTTCTTTCTTGTCGTTGCCACAAGGCCACTCCTCTACTATCCATTCATTATACGATAAAAATTTTCTTTGTGGATAAGACCAAAACTTACCTTCGTATTTAGGTGTCGCGTCTTTTAGCTTCTTCAACTTCATCCTTCAACCGCTCTAGGCGTTCCAGAGAATTGATCCTCCCCTGACTGCGGAACATTTCCTGTTCCGATGTTGCCCCCACCAGTACCTGTAGCTCCAAGGTCCGTAGGTTGTTGAGATGCTCCTGCAACGCTTCCCATGCTTCCTTGTTGCTCGTTAGGAGTGAGAGGCGTTTCGCCAGTTGTTTGTCCAACATTATTTTGCATTCCTATTATTTGAGCCATGATAGCTGCTTCTTCTGGATCGTTAAGTATTTCATCAGGATCAAGATCAAGCGAGTATGCAAGCTCTCCAATGAGTTTATTAATTTTGACAAACGGAGCAATAGCAGGATTCTGAATACTTTGAAGAAACGTAGTCAGTCTTTGACTTCTTACTTCTTTCTGCATCAGACTTGCTGTGCCAGTAGCTCTAACTTCTAAGTCTCCTTCTACACCTAAATCACTTTCTAAGAACTGCATATTCCATTGGAAGTATGCTTCACCTAAAGGTCTTAAAAGAAAGTCATCAAGATTCTTAATAACTGTTTTTATATTTAATGAAGCAGCACCTAGTAACATTGACATACCTGATGCTGTTCTTGTCATGCTTTGAACGCCAGTTTGACCATGTGAGTAACTAGGTATACCTGTCTGCTCATCTGCTAACTGTCTAAACTTATCAAACATCATCATGTTTTCTGTTGAAGTATTAGGAAACTTTAAACCATTAATAGCTGTTCCCGGAACTCCTGCTTGTCTACGGAATACTTTTCCCGGATAGATGTCCATACTTTGACCACCTACAAGAGCAGTCTCATCTACGTCAAACACTAACGAACCTGATAGTGCTAGATTATCTATTGCCATACGTGCATGACCATTCATAATCTTTTGAGAGTCATCCATGTTTTCAGCTACACCTATACCGAAGAAGCTGTATGGATTTTTTTCGTATGCAAAAGAATGATAAGGTAATCTGTGCGGTGTAAACGGATTGACTACTGCGCGTAGTACTTTACCATTTGAAACCCACGCATTTATTTGGACTTCATCT
>Ga0213868_10002582_pt1 | contig 17283 bp, 13 predicted proteins | sample PICome_9_FD_160087 | JGI IMG/M metagenome (GOLD analysis project Ga0213868, IMG submission 160087) | Coastal seawater microbial communities near Pivers Island, North Carolina, United States - PICO127 | ecosystem: Environmental > Aquatic > Marine > Coastal | place: USA: North Carolina...
CTCCACAGCGGATAGTGACGTGCATCGCGCTGCTGGGGGGCCCATGGTTCTGACCGGGTGAAAGTGGCATGCAGCACGGCGCGGGTCTGCTGGATCATCATGATGGGCGCATAGGCGATGGAAAGGGCTACTTCGGTCACAAAGGCGGTCAGAAAGGCGCGATGTCCGCCAAAGATACGTGTGGCCGCAGGCGTCAGGGCGATCAGCGCAGCACCGGCGATTTTCGGGGTCAGCAGCATGGCATACATGATGATCAGGAAAACGGCGGAATCGATATGGCTCATGGCGGGGGGCCAGTCGGGGAACAGGGGGTTGGCCTCGTTGAAATAGCGGATGACGTTGGTGTCGGCATCCTTGCCCAGCAGCGCCCAGATCACCAAAAGCGCAAACCATGCCGGCGACAATAGATAGCTGACGGCCCCGTGGAACATGTGAAAACGTGACACAGGATGCAGACCGCGCGTGCCCAAAAGCCGCAGATGCTGCAGGTTGCCCCGGCACCAGCGCCGGTCCCGCAGGGTGTAGTCGATCAGGGTGGCGGGGCTTTCTTCAAAACTGCCGGTGACGCGGGGCAGGAAACGTACCCGCCAGCCCGCGCGGCGCAGCAGGCCTGCCTCCACAAAATCATGGCTGAGGATCAGATCGTCCCGTCCCTTGCCTGTCAGATGCGGCAGGCCCGCACTGGCCGCAAAGGCGCGTGTACGGATGATGGCGTTATGGCCCCAATAATTGCCTTCAGAACGGGACCAAAGCGCCAGCCCCTCGGCCAAGAGCCAGCCATAGGCGATGTTGGAGAATTGCTGCAGGCGGGCAAAGAGCGTCTGCGCGCCGATCAGCATCGGAAAGGTCTGGATCAGCCCCGCATCGGGATCGGCACTGAGCTCGGAGGCCAGCCGTTCGATGGTTCGGCCAGTCATCAGGCTGTCGGCATCCAGCACCAGCATCGCGTCATATGCGCCGCCCCAGCCGGTCACCCAATCAAGGATATTACCCACCTTTTTGTCCGTATTTTGCGCACGGCGACGGTAATGGACGGGAAAGGGCGCGGTCTGGCGCAAATGGGTCAGAGCTTGCCATTCTTGCGCGGCAATGGCCGGATCGCGGGTGTCGGACAGAATGAACAGATGATACCGGTGGCATCCGCGCCGGGCAGAAAGATCATCCAGCATTGCAGCGGCATTGCCAAAGACATCCCAAGGCACCTCATTATAGACCGGCACCAGAAGGGCCACATCAATCGGCGTGATGTCAGCCTTGGCGCGCCGGTCCGCCGCATCACGCGCCAATAGTCCCGCGATGCCCAGGCCCACGGTGCTGACCGACAGGGTCACCCAGACAAAGGTTGCCCCGATCATCATCAGTAGCGCCCATTCCAGTCCGGTCATTCCAGCGCCCGCCAGCCAGCCATAAATGCCGTACATCAGGCAGGCCGTCCCAATCACCGCAGGCACAAAAAGCGCCGCACGCCACAGGCCGGACCGGTTGTAGGCAGGGCCCGCACTGTCGCGGGGGGGCGGGGCGGTGCCCAGATCCTGAGGGACCATGGCCAAAGGTGCCCGCGCGGGCATCGCGTGGTTTTCGTTTTGAAGGGCGGGGGTCATGCGGTCCACCGATAGAGCCAGACTTCGCTCAAGGGGGTGCCGTTCAGGTGCAGATCCGCGCGGAATTCTACCAGATCGGCCCCGCCGGGATCAAAGGTAAAGGCCAGTCGTGGCCCGCCCGTCTCTGGATTGCGCTGCAAGATGCCGGGGGTCACTGTCCCGGCAGAGTTGCGCAGGGTGACCTCGACTTGACCCAGGTCCGCCGGGACATGGTCCGCTTGCTCAAAATCAATCGCGATGATCATCCCGCCTTCGGGGCGGCCACCCATCGCGGTGTTCAACACCCGGATCGGCCCGTCCAGTGCCGCCGGGACCGGGTCCGCGCCCCAGCGCAGGCTGTAGCGCATCTGGTGGCTGCCACCTGCCGGGATCGGATCTGCGGGCCGCCAGTAGCTGACGATATTGTCGTAAATCTCAAGATCGGCGGGAATTTCCACCAGGGTCACGGCCCCCGGCCCCCAATCCTCGCCCGGTGTGATCCAGACGGCGGGGCGCTGATGATACAGCGCTTCGAGGTCGTTGAAGTCAGAGAATTTGCGCTTGCGTTGGCACAGGCCAAAACCCCGTGGGTTCAGGTCTGCAAAGGCGCTGATTTGCAGGGTCCTTGGGTTGGCAAGGGGCCGCCAGATGACTTCTCCGGCACCATTATGGATCAGCAATCCGTCGCTGTCGTGCACGGCAGGCCGAAAATCCGAGAACCGCTGCCGCATCGTATCGTCGAACAGGAACATCGAAGTCAGCGGGGCCAGTCCCAGATGGGTCAATTCGGTCCGCGCAAACAAGGTGGCAGTGACCTGCATCTGCAGCACCTCGCCGGGGGTGATGTCAAACCGGTAGGCACCGGTGCAAGAGGGACTGTCGAGCAGGGCATGCAGCACGATGTCAGGGCTGCCAGCGCGGGGGGCCTCCAGCCAAAGAGCGGTGAAATCGGGAAACTCTTCGCCCATGGGATCGGCTGTCTTGAGTGCCAGACCACGTGCGGAAATGCCGTAAATCTCGCCTGCGCCGATGCCTCGGAAATAGCTGGCCCCCTGAAAGACGGCGTATTCCTGAAAGATGCCCGGCTTTTCCAGCTCTGCCCGCAGACGCAGGCCGGAATAGCCCAAAGTGTCATCCAGCTGAACCTGCGGAAATTTGTCGGTCGTGTCAAAAACCGCCATGTCGAATGTCACCTTGCGGGCGATGCCTTGTTCAGCCACGTGAAGGGCCACAGCCTGGGGGAAATACAGGCCCGGTGGAAAAACATCAACGCGCTGGGGGCGGTCGGTGCCTTCCCACAGGGCGTTGCGGGCGTCAAACCAGATCTTGCGGTATTGATCATAGCTCAGGTTGCGCCAGCTTTCTGGGATCTGGGGGCGCGGCTGATAGGGGCCGGCGGCCAGTGTGCGGGCCTGGTCGGTCAATGTTTCGGGACCAAAGGGCTGCCCCTCGGGATCAAGGCGGAGCCCCGGTTCCTGTGCCCATGCGGTGGTGGGAAGGGCCGCGATTGCCGCAAGGGATTTCAGCACGTCGCGGCGGATCATGATCTGGCCTTTGCGCGCCATGGTTGGGATTTGAACCAGCCTGCGCCATAGGCCACCCCGACCAGAACCAGGCCGCCCAGCAGATTGACCAACAGTGTCGTGCCCCAATCGCGGCCAAAGATGTCCATCACAAAGCCAAGGAACCTTGCCGTGAACATGCTGACCACAAAGACCGCAAGGCTTTGCTGGCCGACCTTTAGGATCACTGCCAGACATATTGTCCAAACCTGCGCCAGCCTGCCTGCCCCCAAGGCCATCAGGTTGCTGCCCTTGTCACCGGCCAGCACCCAAACCAGATAGGCCAGGGCAAGAAAGTGGACATAGCGCAGAATGCCGAAGTCGGATTTGTCGAAAAACGCGGCATTAACCCCGCGCCAGTCACGGGCCCAATCCAGCCCGAATTCGCGCACGCCAACGTCGGACAGCGGGACATTGGCAACAACCAGCACCGCAGCCAGTGCCAGCAACACAGGGGTCACAGGCGGTTTGGGCAACCAGCCGCGCATAAAGGCGAAACCGGTGAAAAAGATCAGCTGCCAGCCGAAAGGGTTGAAAAACCACGTCCGGTCTGACCAAGGCTCTGCGGGAAATTCGAAATGATAAGCCCCAAGCCCCAGCTTTTGCAGCAAGGCGGTCTGCCCCATCACCCAGACCCCGATCACAAAGGCTGCAACCAACCGCAGGTCAACCTTTGCCAGCGCCATCACGATGGGCATCATCAGCAGAACGATCATATACATCGGCAGAATATCAAAATAGTTCGGCACATAGCGCAGGGTCATGAAGCTGAGCAAAATGTTGGGATTGTCCCATTTGTCACTTTCGACAAAGACCATCCAAAGGTTCAGCTGGCCCCAGTAATTCCGACCCGTAATATCCAGATCGGTCAGATAGACGGTCAGCGCCAGCGTCGCAAAGAACAGGCACACATGGGCCCAGTAGACCTGCCAGACGCGGAACAGAACCCGTGCTGTCCCCAGCAGCCAGCCGCTGCGTTGAAAGGTCCCGCCAAAGGCGATGGCCGACGCCATGCCAGAGCAAAACACAAAAATTTCAGTCGCGTCGGAAAAGCCCCAGCGGGCCGGTATCCACAGCGTCAGCAGGTTGTCAGGGGTATGTGCCATCAGAATGATGAACATCGCCAAGCCCCGAAAGAAATCCAGACGCAGGTCACGGACCCGCTGCACCGGCTGCGCCTTGAATGCGGCGGCGGCGTCAGAAGGGCTGCGTGTGGCGTCAACGAGGGTCATCAGATGCAAAAATCCATCGGTATTTGCGCGCGACCATGGTTCGCGCGTGACAATAGGTGAAGGCGGGTCGCGGCAATGCTGTCTTCACCTTGCGCGGGCAGGTCGCGCCTTTGGCCGGCCCTTTGTGCCAACAGGTCGAATTGGGCCGAGCGCTGTTCTGCGTCAAAGGTAGGACGCGCAATCATGGCGATGGGCATACCGGCCGCCGAAGGCTGTTGGTTTGGGCGGACATCCGCCAAATGCATGAATTCACCCCCGGTTGGCCCTGCGGCCGCTGCATTTTTCCGGGCCAAGGACGGTATGCTCATTTCAATTCTCAATCCGAACATCGTTTCACCGGAGCAGCAGACGTTCCGACACTTACTAGGTTTTTCGAGACGCAAGAATGGGCAGAGAGGGCCGTACACGACAACGTGAGATTGCGGGATGGTTTTGTGTCGGTTTGTGACAGAAATGGCGCATCCGGTCAGAGTATTTGTCCAAGCGGGCAAATCTGGTGCGGTTTTGGAAAATCCTGCCCCCCATAACGCTGTCTGAAATCAGAAATTTGAACGCGTTAAGCGACGCATGATGTTTCAGATGTTCCAAGAAACGCGTGATCCAAAGGCTGGCGCAGTCAGGGCCAGTGTCCTTCACATCCCGAATGCGCCCTCAGATACGCCCGTCATAGGCACCCCGGTCAATGACAGCGGCAATGACGGTAAAGGTGTCAGCCGTCATTGCCCGGGTCAGCGCCTTTTCCAGCGCCTCGCGGCTGCGCACAGTCACGCCTGCACCACCAAAGGCGATGCCCATGGCGGCAAAGTTGTGCTGTGCGAAATCCACGCCAAGGTTGGTCATCTGCCGCTCGCGCTGCTTTTTCTCGATCAGCGCAAGAGAGGCGTCGACAAAGACCACAAAGATCGGCGTCAGGTCCAGCTCTGCTGCCGTGGCCAATTCGCCTGCGACCATCAAGAAACCCGCGTCCCCCGAAAAGGACACCACTGTCCGCTCAGGTGAGGCCAGTTTGGCACCGATCGCCAGCGGCACGGCACAGCCCATGGTACATAGGGCCGATGATTGCATCAGGTCGCGTGGGGCATAGCATTCCCACATCTGGCTGAGCAGAATGCGATGCGCCCCGCTGTCGGCGCTGGCCAATGTGTCGCGCGGCAGCACCTTGCGGCAAGTGTCGATAATCGCTGCCGGGCCCCAAATGTCATCGCTGGGAAAGGATGTCTTGAGCGCCTTTTTCAGCGCTTCTATCTCGCCCTCAGCCCAGGTGTCCTGCCCATCCACCCCGTCACTCAGCGCAGACAGAGTGGCGGCGCAATCGGTGACGAAATTCAATGTGCCTTGATGCATGTAATGATGGTTGGGCACGGCAGAGACATCTATCACATTCTGGGTCTCGGGGTTCCAGATGTTGCGCCAGCCGGGGCGCATTTCAATCGGATCATACCCCAGGCAAAGGATCAGGTCTGCGGATTTGACGAAAGGCAGCAGGTGGCTGTCAGCAAGGGGCGACAGGCCCGCACCGCCCAGCGACAGCGGGTGGTCCTCTGGCATGATGCCCTTGGCCTTATAGGTGGTGACCAGCGGGATGTTGTGATCCTCGGCAAATTCGACGACAGCACGTTCTGCCTTCTGGTTCATTGCATCGACGCCGACAATCATCACCGGTCGCTGTGCCGCCGCCAGCCAGCCGCGCGCTGTGGCAAGGTCGCGGCCCGCAGGCGCGCTGCGGCTGGCGGGGGTGCGGAAAGGTGGATGTTCTTGGGGGATGTGCGCATCCGCGACAGATATGGGCACGTCGATATGCACAGGCCCCATCCGCCCTTCGGTGGCGATGCCGACCGCCTTGTCGGCAATAAGATGGGCGGCCCCTGCCGTGAGGGAAAAGGTTGCCTTGGTGATGGGACGAAAGACCGCCTGCTGGTCAACAATCTGATGGGTATAGCTTTGGGCCTCTTCGGGGTCCATGCAGCCAGACAGCACGATCAGCGGGACCTGATCCTGAAATGCATTCGCCACGGTGTTTACCCCGTTCAGGGTTCCGGGGCCGATGGTGCCAACCAGAATGGCCGGGGCATGGTCGCGGTGATGCACGGCTTCGGCCATGAAACCCGCGGCGTTCTCATGTTTGGCAAGGATGAAGCGGATGCCTGCCGCCTCCAGCGCATCGATCAGCGTCAGGACTTCGCCGCCGGGCATGCCAAAGGCGGTACGGCAGCCGGCCGCATAAAGCCTGCGGGCCAAGGCATCGGCGGCGCGGATGGTATGGGGCATGTGCAGGCCTTTCAGAAATCACAGCTGAAACAAGACCACGCGGGGCGCAAAGGCGCAACTCACAGTCTGCTGCACGCCACGGCGGCTGGGCATAAAGACCTCAGCCCAACCATAAAGCCAGACAGCGGCCGAGGGCCGCACATGAAAACACGACCACAAGGGATCGCCTTATCGCAGTCTGGGTTCAGGCACGCGGCCTGGCTTGGAAAAACCTGACCGCCCTAACGCTGCCTGAAATCAAATATTTCAACGCGTTAAGGGGTGACTAATCTATCAGCTATCCCAAGAAAAGCCTTAGCGCCGGCGGTCGCGGCGCGACGACATCGGCTGGAAGGCCACGCCAACATGAGCCTCGCAATAGGGTTTTCCCTGTTGCACAGGCAGGCCGCAAAACCAGAAATCTTCGGTCGCGGGGTCGCCGACAGGCCATTTGCAGGTCCGTTCGGTCAATTCCATCAGCCCGATCTTCTTGGCCTTCTTTTCAACTTCGTTCACCTTTGCCAATGCTTCAGGCGAAATTTCATTGGCCGATGGCTGTGGCGGCAGGGGCTGGCCTGCGGGAATGATCTGCTTGCGGGCGGGCAGCGTGGATTTTGGTGGCGCTGCGGCCTCGGTCTTCATCTCGACCGGTTCCGGCTTGGGGGCTGTCTTTGGCTTGGCCTCGGTCTTTGGCGCAGGCTTGGCCTTTGGCTTTGTCTCTGCCTTGGCGGCGGTGCCCGTGGTCGTGCGGTTCGACAGGCCCAAACGGTGCACCTTGCCAATAACTGCATTGCGGGTCACACCGCCCAGTTCCTTGGCGATCTGGCTTGCGGACTGGCCTTCGCCCCACATTTTCTTCAGCGTTTCAACGCGGTCATCGGTCCAGGACATCGCAGGTCTCTCTTGTTAAAAAGCGGCCCGCGATTGGACCGCCCTGTCTTGATTAAAGCGTTTCTCGGAATACCTGATCGAACAAGTATCTCTTAGCGCGTTGACATCGTTGATTTCAGGTAGCGTCAAGTGATTCAAGGTTTTCCGAAAACGATCTAAGAGCTCTATACTAAACCTTCAGCGCCTGCGTGCAAGGGATGAAGCGTCATTGCCCTGTTCTTGGGCACCGCCGGCCTGTCCCAAGCGGGTCTTTGCCTGCAGTATCAAAGGTCAGGATGTGCCAGCACCGGACCTGAACCCCAAGATGCGTTCCGCAAAAGGGGGGTAGGCAAAACCGCTGTTTCATCCTATGCAAATCGCATGATCACAAAGACACATATCCTGTCCCGACGACGCTGAGGTTGACGCCTCAAATGACGTGGCTTGCAAGACGCAGGTCTGATCCGGGTGCGCGACACCCCTCCCAAATCCACTTGACCATACACGCCGACCATGGCCTCTTGGGCTTTCTATGGCCCCCTTAAAGGATGATCCAGATGATCTCTTCCGTTTTGCCGACCTACAACCGCGCCCCTCTGAGCTTCGTCTCGGGCTCAGGCTCCTGGCTTACGGAGGCGGACGGCCGACGCTTTCTGGACCTTGGTGCCGGCATTGCGGTCAATGCGCTGGGCCACGCCCATCCGGCATTGGTTGCGGCGCTGACCGCGCAGGCAGGGCAGCTTTGGCATACCTCCAATCTTTACCAGATCCCGCAACAGCAGGCCTTGGCGGACAGGCTGGTCGAACACAGCTTTGCCGATACGGTGTTTTTCACCAATTCAGGCACCGAAAGCTGCGAGCTGGCGGTGAAGATGGCGCGCAAATATTTCTACGACAAGGGTCAGCCCGAGCGGGTCGAGATCATCACCTTCGACGGGTCGTTTCACGGCCGGTCCTCAGCGGGCATTGCCGCGGCAGGTTCTGAAAAGATGACCAAGGGCTTTGGCCCCTTGCTGCCGGGTTTCGTGCATCTGGGTTTTGGCGATCACGATGCGCTGACCGCAGCCATCACCGAAAAAACCTGCGCGGTGATGGTAGAGCCTGTGCAGGGCGAGGGCGGCATTCGCCCGCTGCCGGATGCCTGCCTCAAGGGGCTACGTGATCTGTGCGACGAACACGGCATTCTGATGATCCTGGATGAGGTGCAATGCGGTGTTGGTCGGACGGGCAAGCTTTTTGCCCATGAATGGTCCGGCATCACACCTGACATCATGATGGTGGCCAAGGGCATCGGCGGTGGATTTCCGCTGGGCGCTGTGCTGGCCACTGAAAACGCCGCTTCTGGGATGACGGCAGGCACCCATGGTTCGACCTATGGCGGCAATCCTTTGGGCTGTGCGGTGGGCTGTGCCGTGATGGATATCGTCAACGATCCGGCCTTTCTGGCAGAGGTGAACCGCAAATCCAGCCTGCTGCGTCAAAAGCTGGAAGGCCTGGTGGCCAGCCATCCGACAGTTTTCGAAAGCGTGCGGGGCATGGGCCTGATGCTGGGGATCAAATGCAAGGTCGCACCCGGCGACGTGGTCAATGCAGGATATGCCCATGAGGTGATCACCGTACCCGCCGGCGACAATGTGATCCGTCTCTTGCCGCCGCTCACGATCAGCGATGCGGAAATATCTCAAGCCATTTCGCGACTGGATGCCGCAGCAGCATCGCTCAGCACCTCCTGATCTCTTTTTGGCCATAAATACCTAAGCGCGCGCCCTGCAGCACAGGGCGGCGCGTGAAATAGCAAAGCATACTGATGAAACATTTTCTTGATATCAACACGACCTCCAAAGCAGAACTGCGGGGGATCATCGATACTGCAATGGCGATGAAAACCGCCCGTGCCGGTCGCCCAAAGGGGGCCCCGGACGATGATCAGCCGCTCAAGGACCATATGGTGGCGTTGATCTTTGAAAAGCCTTCAACCCGGACGCGGGTGTCCTTTGACGTGGGCGTGCGCCAGATGGGTGGACAGACCATGGTGCTGTCAGGGGCCGACATGCAGTTGGGCCATGGCGAAACCATCGCTGACACGGCCCGTGTGCTCAGCCGCTATGTCGATCTGATCATGATCCGCACGTTTGAGGAACAAACCCTGCTGGATATGGCGGAATATGCCACGGTGCCGGTGATCAACGGTCTGACCAACCGCAGCCATCCCTGCCAGATCATGGCCGATGTGATGACCTTTGAGGAACACAACGGACCGATCCAGGGCAAAAAGGTCGTCTGGTCGGGAGATGGCAACAATGTCTTTGCCAGCTTTGCCCATGCCGCACAGCAGTTTGATTTTGACCTCACCTTTACCGGCCCTCCCACATTGGACCCCGAGCCTGCGCTGCAGGGCTTTTACACCATAGAGCGTGACCCGAATGTCGCGGTGCAGGGGGCTGATCTGGTGGTGACGGACACATGGGTGTCCATGCATGACCCCCAATCCGCGCGCGAACGGCGGCATAACCAGCTGCGCGGCTATCAGGTCAACGAGGCGCTGATGGCCAAGGCCAAGCAGGATGCATTGTTCATGCATTGCCTGCCTGCCCACCGCGAGGACGAGGCAACCAGCGCCGTGATGGACGGCCCGCATTCCGTGATTTTCGACGAGGCCGAGAACCGGCTGCATGCGCAAAAGGCGATCATGCGGCACTGTCTTGGACGCTGAAATGTCTTTGCCGAAGGACGCGCCGCATATCGTGATTGCGGGGGCCGGGTCCATCGGATGTTTCATCGGCGGCATGTTGGCGGCAGGCGGGCGCCGGGTCACGCTTTTGGCGCGGCCGCGCATCGCGGCCGAGATCCGCAGTCACGGTCTGACGCTGACGGATCTGGATGGCATGGCGATCAACATCGGCACCGATGATCTGCAGGTGACAGAAGACGCGTCTTGCCTGCAAGAGGCCGATCTGGTGCTGGTCACCGTCAAAAGCCGCGACACCGCAGCCATCGGCAAGCTGATCGATATCCATGCGCCGGCTGATGTCACGGTGATCAGCCTGCAAAACGGGATCGGCAATGCCCAGGTCTTGCGCGCGGCACTGCCGGGCCGTGATCTGCGCGCGGGCATGGTGCCATTCAATGTCGTACCGATGGGGCAGGGCTGTTACCACCGCGCCGTTGAGGGCGATATCGTGATTGAGGCAGGGCCGCATTCCTTGGCCCAGGTCCTTGCCGTTTCAGGAATGGATTGCCGCGAAAGCGGTGATATCGTGAATATTCAATGGGGCAAGTTTCTGGTGAACCTGACCAACGCCCTGAACGCGCTTAGCGGTTTGCCGCTGTACCAACAGCTCCAAGACCGCCAATGGCGTCGTTTGATGGCGGATCAATGGGCCGAAGCCCTGCGCATTTTGCGGGCCCAAGGCATTAGGCCCGTCTCCTCGACACCTTTGCCGGTCTCACTCATCCCTTGGGTGCTGCGCCTGCCCACCGGCCTGTTCACCCGCATCGCATCCAGGATGCTGCATATTGACCCTCAGGCGCGGACATCAATGTCATATGATCTGATGGAGGGGCGCCCGACGGAGATTGATGCTTTGCAAGGCGAAGTCCTGCGCCGGGCCGCGGCCCTGGGGCTTGCCGCGCCGATCAATGCGATGGTGGTGGATGTCATGCAAACTGCGGAGCTGGCTGGCGAGGGGTTGCCAGATCTGTCGCCCAAGGCCCTGCGCGCGGAGCTGACCGCAGGCCGATAAAACCCGGGTCGCGAGGGGATCAAAGCGATCGCAAAATGGCCTTCAGGTCCGGTTCGTCCACCAGATCTGCGGCCTCGGCGGGGGTGAACCATCTGCGCTTGCGCTGGTCTACTTCGGGATAGGCGGATTTCAGTTCGCGCACCCGCGTCATATAAACCTGCGCCTCGATCGGGATCGACATACCGTTGTCGAGGCCCTTGGCATAATCGTAATAGCCCATCGGCTCTTCCTCGATATCCGCCCGGCTGACGCCTGCTTCTTCCCATGCTTCCTGAAGGGCGGATTCCGGTCCGTTCTTGCCCTCGATCGGCCAGCCCTTGGGCACGATCCAGCGCCCGGTGCCCCGGCTGGTGATCAGCAGGACCTTCATGCCGTCATCGGTCATCTTGTAGCACAGCGCAGCCACCTGAACCCGTTTCGAACGGGTTCTAAAGGGCAAGACATAATCTGCCCAGGCACGTTTCAAAACGTGGATCACTTGCTGCTGCGCCTCTTTTTATCAGTCAATCTGGATAGTTAGTATAAGTCTCAGTGATTCGTTTTTCAAGAGGCGGGGAAATTGCGGCCAAATACACAATCTGCATGAGGCCGGGCAGATGGTGTTTGTGGCATGCCGCGATGCCTGGCATGCCTACCGGGCGGGGCCAATCCATCTTTCAGGCAAAGGGGTCTGATGGATAGACAACATGCGCCAGGTACAGCCCCTGTGGCGGGCACACCGGGCCGCAGGCGGCGCGATCTTGTGCCTCAAGTGCGGATCGCATGTCTTGGGGGGTCCATGATCCGGTGCCGACGCGTTCCAGCGAGCCTACAAAACTGCGGACCTGATTGTGCAGGAACGACCTGGCGCGCACGTCGAAATGGTATTCGGTCCCGCCAAGGGTTTGCACTTGGCTGATGCTGAGATGGTCCAGCGTTTTGACCGGGCTTTCCGCCTGACAGATGGTGGACCGAAAGGTCGTGAAGTCATGTTTGCCGATCAGGTAGTCCGCAGCTTTTTGCATGGCCGCGACGTCCAGATCGTATTTGACCTGCCAGACCAGCCCCTCTTGATGGGTCGCGGGCGCGCGTCTGCTGAGGATGCGAAACAGATAGCGCCGTTCCTGCGCCGAAAACCTTGCGTGAAAATCATCCGCAACGGCGGCGCAGGCGGTGATCGCGACGGGTTTCGGTTTCAGATGGTAATTCAGCGCCTCCGACAAACGGAAAGGGTCCCATGCGCGTTCCATGTCGCAATGTGCAACCTGGCCCAGCCCGTGCACGCCTGCATCGGTGCGCCCTGCAGCGGCAATATTGTGAACCCGCGGTTCCAGTTTCGCCAGGGCGTCCTCTATCGCGCCCTGTACGGACTGCAGTCCGACCTGGCGCTGCCAGCCCACGAAAGGGGCCCCATGGTATTCGATTTTCAAGGCATAGCGATGCATGGCCCGCGCTCTAACCTCTGGGCAGACATCTGGCAATCCCCATGGGGCGTCCCTATGTTACCCCAAAGCAGACGAGAAGGCGGGCGCAGTTTTGGTCATCACGAGCATTGCCGATGGCATTTGGCGTCAGGTTGAGGCGGTTCAGGACACCCTGTCTGAGACGTTTCTTGAACCTGTGATCCGGCTGGGCGTTACCGGTCTGGCGCGGTCGGGCAAGACGGTGTTCATCACCTCACTGGTTGCCAATATGCTGGATCGCGGCCGGATGCCGGGGCTGCTGGCCGCGCGTGAAGGTCGGATCGAGGCGGCGTTCTTGCAGCCGCAACCCAATGATACCCTGCCGCGTTTTGAATATGAGGCGCATCTGGCGGCCTTGACCGGCACCGCGCCGCATTGGCCCGACAGCACGCGGGCCATTTCGGAACTGCGGCTGTCGCTCAAGGTGCGGCCAACGGGGCTGCTGTCGGGTTTGCAGGGGCCGCGCACGGTGCATCTGGATATCGTGGATTATCCCGGGGAATGGCTGCTGGATCTGGGATTGCTGGACGTCACATTCGAACAATGGGCATCACAGACGTTGGCGCGCATCAAGGGCCGCAGTTCGGCACAGGATTTCATGGCGCTGGCGCAAAAGATCGATGCGACCGCGCCACATGATGAGCCGCTGGCGCAGGATCTGGCCGGACGATTTGCCAGCTATCTGCAAAACGCCCGCGCCGAAGGATTTTCGGATTGCACGCCGGGGCGGTTCTTGTTGCCCGGTGATCTGGCGGGGTCCCCTGTGCTGACCTTTGCGCCCATTCCGGTTGAGGGCCCTTCGGGGCGGGGCAGCCTGCACCGTGAAATGGCGCGGCGGTTCGAGGCCTATAAGGACCGCGTGGTCAAACCTTTCTTTCGCGATCACTTTGCCCGGATTGACCGGCAGGTGGTGCTGGTGGATGCCTTGGGGGCGATCCATCAGGGCCCGCAGGCGGTCGAGGATTTGCGCCATGCCATGAGCGAGACCCTGAGCGCGTTCAGGCCGGGTAGAAATTCCTTTCTGGTCAATCTGCTGGGGGGCAGGCGGGTTGAGAAAATCTTGTTTGCCGCCACCAAGGCCGATCACCTGCACCACACCCAACATGGCAAGCTGACCGCGATCATGGAGGCCCTGACCCGCGAGGCGCGGGACCGGGCGCAATATGCCGGGGCGGGGACGGCGGCCATGGCCATCGCATCGCTGCGCGCCACCACAGAGGCGGTGATGCAGCACGAGGGCAGCGCGCTGAACGTGGTGCGCGGCAGGCTGCTGGAGACCGGCAAGGACGCCGCACTTTATCCAGGGGATTTGCCAGATGATCCGGCGCATCTGCTAAATCCTGCGCGGCAGGGTGCCGAGAAATGGCTGGATCAGGATTACGAGGTCATGCGGTTTGCGCCGGCACCCTTGGTGCTGCGGCCGGGCGACGGCCCGCCGCATATCCGGCTGGACCGGGCTGCCGAATTCCTGTTCGGAGACCGGTTGTGACACAGCTGCGCGCGGCGCGATCCACCGATGCGGGCAAGGTCGGCGCGATCTTGTCAGAGTTCATCGACACCACCGACTGGATGCCGCGCTTGCATACGCGGGCAGAAGATGTGGCGCATGCCGGTATCTTGATCGCGCGCGGTTGGGTGACGGTTGCACAGAGGCACGGCGTCGTGGTGGGCTTTGCCGCCAATGACGGCTGCGATCTGGATGCGCTTTATGTGGCCGGGTCGGCAAGGGGGCAGGGGGTTGGCACCGCTTTGCTGGAGCATCTCAAACAAGGTCAGGACCGGCTGGTGCTTTGGACCTTTCAGGCCAACAGTCCCGCGCAGGCCTTCTACCTCAGGCACGGGTTTGCCGAGGTCGCGCGCAGTGACGGGCAGGGCAGTGATGGGCAGGGCAATGACGAGGGTCTGCCCGATATCCGCTATGCATGGCAACGAAAGGCAATCTGATGGCAAAAGGCCCGGTCCTATTCGATCTTGAGCAAGAGGCAGCCCCGCCGCCGCAGGTCGCCGAGGCACCGCCGGTGCCTGATGTGCTGGAACCTGTACCCCAGGGACAGGCCATGCAGATGGCGGCAAGGCTGGCGGCGCGCAAGCCGTCGTTGCTGGGACGGCTGTTCTGGTGGCTGGCCTCGGCGTTGATCGGTGCTGTCGTTTCTATCACCGCATGGCAATTCGTGGCGAACCTGATGGCGCTCTATCCGCTGCTGGGGCTTGGCCTGACGGTCTTGATCGGGGCGTTCTTGCTGGTTCTGGGGTTGCTGGGGCTGCGCGAGATGGCAGCCTTTGGGCGATTGGCGCGGCTGGACGGGCTGCGCCATGCTGCGGCCGAGGCGCTGGCGCATCAGGATCTGGCTGCGGCACGGGGTGTCACGGACCGGTTGGCGGCCTTGTACAGGGGGCGCGAAGAGATGCGCTGGGCGCGGGATCGTCTGGCGGAATTGCGCGCCGATCAACTGGATGCGCAGGGTCTGTTGCATCTGGCCGAGACGGAGCTGCTGGGCCCGTTGGACGTGGCGGCAAGCCGCGAGATCGAAGCGGCCGCCCGCCAGGTGGCCACGGTGACCGCGCTGGTGCCTCTGGCGCTGGCGGATGTGGCCGCGGCGCTGACGGCGAATTTGCGGATGATCCGGCGGATCGCCGAAATCTATGGCGGGCGGTCCGGATTTTTCGGATCCTGGCGTCTGACCCGCGCTGTGCTGTCGCATATGGTGGCCACGGGTGCCGTGGCCGTAGGGGACGATCTGCTGGAGCCGGTATTGGGGGGGACGATCATTGGCAAGCTGAGCCGGCGCTTTGGAGAGGGACTGGTCAACGGTGCCTTGACCGCGCGCGTGGGCCTGGCCGCGATCGAAGTATGCCGCCCGCTGCCCTTTGCGGCGCTGAAACGGCCAAAGGTTCGCGACATCATCAAGCGGTCTTTGGGCGGTCTATTTGGCAAAGGGTGAGCCAAAGGAGCAGGCAAGCCTGCACATGATTGATTGATTTTGCAGGGCAAAATTGGCGAGGCCAGCCTCGCGCTCCGAGGGATTTGGAGCCAAAAAGAGGAGGGGCTTGTGGGGCTGTAACGGCAAGCCTATAAGCAGGTCATGAGACAGCTGTGCCTGATCATTATTCGAATTATATCCCCGGCGCTCTGATACAGTGAGACGCCGGGCAAAGGTGCTTGATCTGATCGCATCGTTTGAACCTGAACATTCCCCATATTTTCCGAAGGACGCGACTGATGTGCGCCGATACGCCTGAAACACTTGACTATAAATCCACGCTGAACCTGCCCAAGACCGATTTTCCCATGCGCGCGGGGCTGCCCAAGCGCGAGCCCGAGTGGCTGGCGCGCTGGGAGAAGATCGGGGTTTATGACCGGTTGCGTGAGAAGGAAGGGCGCGAGGTCTTTACGCTGCATGACGGGCCGCCCTATGCCAACGGGCATTTGCACATCGGGCATGCGCTGAACAAGACCATCAAGGATATGATCGTGCGGTCGCACCAGATGATGGGGTATGATGCACGCTATATTCCGGGTTGGGATTGTCACGGTCTGCCCATCGAGTGGAAGATCGAGGAGCAATACCGCAAGAAGGGCCGCGACAAGGACCAGGTTCCGATCAATGAATTCCGCGCGGAGTGCCGCAACTTTGCCGCCGGTTGGGTCGATATCCAGCGCGATGAGTTCAAGCGTCTGGGCATCACGGGCAATTGGGCTGATCCCTATCTGACCATGGATTTTCATGCAGAGCGCGTGATTGCCGAGGAATTCATGAAATTCCTGATGAACGGGACGCTGTATCAGGGGTCAAAGCCGGTTATGTGGTCGCCGGTTGAGCAGACCGCCCTGGCCGAGGCGGAGGTGGAGTACCACGACAAGGAAAGCTTTACCGTATGGGTGAAGTTCAAGGTTGTCGGTGGTGGTGAGCTTGAGGGGGCCCAGGTGGTGATCTGGACCACGACCCCTTGGACGATGCCGTCAAACAAGGCCGTGGTTTACGGCGAGGGCATTTCTTATGGTCTTTATGAGGTGACGCAGGCACCGGATGAATGCTGGGCGCATGTCGGGGACAGATATCTGCTGGCGGATAATCTGGCGGCGGATGTGCTGGGCCGCGCGCGCCTTGAGGAAGCTATGTGGACCCGGCTACGGGATGTGCCAGCGGATGAGTTGGCAGGCCTGTCCTTGAAGCATCCATTGGCGGATGCCGAGGGTGGCAATGGTGAATGGGACGATCTGCGTGATTTCCGTGCCGCTGAGTTTGTGACCGATACCGAAGGGACGGGGTTTGTGCATTGTGCGCCCAGCCACGGGTTAGAGGAATATGACCTTTACCGGGATCTGGGGATGCTGGAGCAGGTCATCACCTATAACGTCAATCCCGATGGGCGGTACCGCGATGATCTGCCGTTCTTTGGTGGCAAGGCGATCCTGAAGCCGAATGGCAAGGAGGGCAATGCCAATGCCGCGGTGATTGACAAGCTGGTGGAGGTCGGCGGTTTGCTGGCGCGCGGCAAGATCAAACACTCTTACCCGCATTCATGGCGCTCCAAGGCACCGGTGATCTACCGCAATACGCCGCAGTGGTTCGCGGCGATCGACAAGGTTGTGGGTGATGGGCAGG
>Ga0213868_10002591_pt1 | contig 17252 bp, 11 predicted proteins | sample PICome_9_FD_160087 | JGI IMG/M metagenome (GOLD analysis project Ga0213868, IMG submission 160087) | Coastal seawater microbial communities near Pivers Island, North Carolina, United States - PICO127 | ecosystem: Environmental > Aquatic > Marine > Coastal | place: USA: North Carolina...
ATGTCTATGTATCTGTTAATCTGAAGGGAAAAAAGAATATGATGAGGAAGCGAAAGAGAGAAAAAGGACAGAAAAGAGCACAGACGCGAAGTTTTCTCTCGCAGACAGAGAGTGCGTTCCTCCAAATACTTCCTCTCTTTTCTCTGCTTTCCTCCAACTTTCTTTTTCGAACAGAAAAAGACAAGGGGGCTAAATTTCCGTTTTAAATAAAACAGTTGGGATTTATCGATTGTCGCGTCGACAGAAATTTTTTGTTCAAAAGGCGCTCTCGCGCATCTCTGCTGTCTCTCGTGTCGTCGTTTCACTTAAAACGAGACACCGACGAAACGCGCGCGCGGGTAAGGAAGGGTGCGGCGAGAACAAAGAGTGAGAGAGAGTCTTCTCGCTCTCGAGCAACAGTCTCACCACCTCTTTCGCGTCCGTCGTCGAAGAGAAGGAGAGAGAAAGCATTTTGTTTGTTTGGTGAGACGAGATTTATCCGCTTTAAATAAAACGTTCGAAAAGAGATTTCCTCGTGCTCTCCCCATCATCAAAGCGCGGCAAAAAGAAGAAGAAGAAAAGAAGAAGAAAAGAAGAAGAAGAGCGTCGCTTTTGGCGTGGTCTCAAAGTCCATCTGCGTAGTAATAATAATAAAACGAGACGCGCGAAGACGAAAACAGACAAAAGCGAGGAGGAGGACAGAGGACAGAGAGAGTAAAAGAGAGATATAAATAATGTCTGCCCCCTCCTCAAAAGGAGATGGTTTGAGAAAGCAACCGACTTCAACTTCATCGAATAACAGTGGTAAAAAAATAATCAGAAACATGAAATCCGGGAACGAATACGCGATTTTCTCCTCGGAGGAGAACCAACCCATCGGCAGAGGCTCTTTTGCCACGGTTTGGAAAGGGTTCGACGAGCAATCGAAAGAAACCGTGGCGATTAAAGAAATGTCCACGCGGGGTTTACAACCGAAACTGAGAGAGGCGTTGGAGTTGGAGATTACCGTGTTGAGGAACGCGAAGCATAGGAACATAATGAAGTTGGTAGACGTGGTGGACGATTTGCGAACGGAGAGGGTGTATTTAATATTAGAGTATTGCGCTGGTGGGAATTTGTCCGAGTTTATACGGAAACGAGGACGCGTGAGTGAAGCCGTGGCGAAACATTTCATGACGCAGTTGGCGAACGGTTTATCGGCTATGCGTTTACAATCGTTAGTGCACAGAGACTTAAAGCCGGATAATTTGTTGTTGAGCGAGAGAACCGCAAAGGCGACGTTGAAAATTGCCGATTTTGGGTTCGCGAGGTACATTCAACCGCACGGAGGGATGGCTGACACCGTGTGCGGGAGCCCGTTATACATGGCGCCGGAAATATTGAAATATCGAAAGTACGACGCGAAGGCGGATTTGTGGAGCGTTGGAGCGATTTTGTTCGAGATGGTTGTTGGAAAAGTACCTTTCACGGGACAAAACCAAGTGCAGTTGTTGCACAACATCGAACGGTCGGATGCGAGAATTCCAACGAGGATTGCCGAGACGCTTTCGCCGGAGTGCGTCGCTTTGTTGCGGTCGCTTTTACGTAGAGATCCGAGAGAACGCCTCGGTTTTGACGCGTTTTTTAATCATCCATTTTTTATAAGCAGTAGCAGTGGTAGTGCGAGTATTGCTGTGAAGACGGATTCAGCGGCAGCGGCGACAACAGCGGCAGAGTTAGCGGCAGCAATGAGCGTAGATACTAACATTAATAATAGCAGCAGCAATGCTAACAATAATAATAAGAAAATTTCGTCTGGACGAAGCAGCAATGAAGATGGGGAAGGCATGCAATTTCAAATGGACTCGATGAACGAAGCGCAACTGAGCAGCAATAGTAACAACAACAACAACAACAACATCAACAACAGCAACACTTCGATGAGACAGACGATTATAGAGGAAGAAATTGCGCCGACCAGGAGCGTTCCCATCCAACTGAATAATAATAATTTTCTTCAGCGAGAAAATTCCGCGTCGTCTTCGTACAAGTGCTTCGGAACCTCTCCTTCGGAGGTGGTGAGGAATGAGATCGCGCTCGCAGCGAGAGATTTGCGCGGAGGAAGTCGTAAGAATGCGGCAACAGCAGCAGCGACAGCAATAAAGCGGTATTCTTCTTCGCCTCAGCAGCAGCAAAATATATTCACTAGATTTACTCCTGGTTCGCCGCCGTCGATGGCCTTTGGAGGCGCTCCAGATTCTCAAGAAATTGACGACGACGATTACGTCATGGTGACATCTCCAGGAACTGGATTTGTTCCAAGAAGCCCCTCAAGAAACGTATCCGCTCGTCACCAAACGCCACCAAGACTCGGGGCGTCGCCATTATCGAGAGGCACGAGCCCAAAAGAATTTCCACCGACGGGAATAATTCACCGCGAACAACAAAAGGAGAAAGACGCCGACACTGTCGTCGCGTCACCGAACAGCGAATCGTCGTCGTTCAAAACGTCGTCGATGTTAGCCTCGTCGCCGTTAGCATCTTCGCCAGTTCTGTCGCCTTCACAGTTACTCAGCAAATCAACCACGAATCAGCAAATGATGAGGAAACTATCGAGTGGGGCGGGAACGATGTCGTCGTCTTCCACGCAATCGTTTTCATCTCGCGGTACCGAACCGTTCGCGAGGATCACGAGCAATATGGATAAAGCGAAACTTTTAGAGCGCGCGGCGGCATGTTTAAGAGACGCGAGTGCAGAGCACTGGAACGCAGGGAGTAGATTACATGCTTTGAGTGTTGGTTTAATCTCCTTAAACGCGTTGGATGCGGCACACGGTCTCATAAATGCGGCTTGTGAAGAGTTCTCGATGAAGGCTTCTTCAGACTCCGCGACGTCTTCAGATGTGAGCGAAGGAGGCGCTCCGATATCCATGAGTCCCTCGAGTTTAGACGAGCATCTTTCGCAAATTTCATTGGCAAACTCAGCTGAGAGTGCGGATAGTAGCGTCATGATGACGAATACTCCTACGAAAAATAATACAAACAAAGCGAAATACGCCGAGGCGACTGCGATTAAGAAACGCATCGAAGCTGCAATCATGAAAACGCACGCTCGATGCGACAAAGCGGCAAAAGGTATAGTCAACTACGGCATCGACGCGAAATCGTCTTTGCCCGACGGTTTAGAACTCGCGCACGATCGTGCTTTACAGCTCACTCGCGCGGGCGCGGTAGAAGAACTCGTCGGTAACTTCAACTTGGCCACGGATTCGTACGGCGAAGCGCAGACGCTTCTTCTCTTTCTTCTCTTGGACGAAAGTGGGCTGCGAAAAAGAAGCAACGATAGAAACAGCGCCAGCGAAGACTTGAAGCGCATCGCCACTTTTGCCGAAGCCGTCAGTCGACGACAAATCGCCGCCAGACGTTAGAAAAAAGAGAGAAAGAGAGAAAGAAGAGATGTGTATTTATTTTGTTGTCCACCCAAAGGAGGCTTGAAAACGCATCCGAACAACGCTCGTGAAAACGAGCAAAAGTAGAGCGCGTCTGTAATACAGAGAAAAACAACTTCCCATTGCATTTATTTTCACCTTTTTTTTTGTGGTGCTGCTTCACAAAAAAAATCAATCTTTTTCTCGAGAGGAGCCGCCACCCCTTTTCACACACACTACTTTTACGATGAAGTTCGACGTGAACATCCTTCGGTACATAGAGAAGGACACGTTTCGAACGTTAGTCGCGGTGGAGATGGGCATGAAAAACCACGAGATTGTCCCGGTGCAACTGATAAACGCCATCGCGGGTCTGAAAAAAGGCGGTGGCTACAAACACATTCGCGAACTGTTGAAACACAAATTAGTCCACCACGATAACTCGAAATACGACGGGTACAGACTGACGCCTTTAGGGTACGATTTCTTAGCCATAAAAGCGTTCACGATGAGAAACCGGATAAGTGGCGTCGGGAGGAGAATCGGTGTCGGGAAAGAATCAGACGTGTACGAGGTTGTGAACGACGAGGGGAGGCACATGGCGATGAAATTGCACCGGCTCGGGAGAACGAGTTTTAAAGCGGTGAAGAATAAGAGAGATTATTTACACAGACGGACGAGCTTTAACTGGTTATATTTAAGCAGGCTGTCGGCGTTGAAAGAGCACGCGTTCATGCAAGCGTTGCACGAGAGAGGTTTCAACGTCCCCGAGGCGATTGATTTGAATCGACACTGCGTGCTGATGGAGATGGTGGACGGGTTTCCGCTCACGCAAGTGAAGAAGATGATGTCCCCTGGGAAGGTGTACAACAGTTGCATGCAAGAGTTGAAAAAGTTGGCATTATGTGGATTGATTCATTGCGATTACAACGAGTTTAATATAATGATGCATTTGGAAACGTTGAAAGTGACCGTGATTGATTTTCCGCAGATGGTATCGATTCATCACCGAAACGCCAGGATGCTTTTTGACAGAGACGTGGAGTGTTTGCATAAGTTTTTCTTGAGACGATACGGGTACGACGCGGAATTGGACGTTATGGGTGAACCTGATCCTGATTTTGATGAAATTTTGAAGGAAGTCGCGGAGAAGGAGAAGAATGGAGAGAAGTCAGTCGATTCGCTTCTCAAAGCCAGTGGTTTCACTTCGGAACACCAAAAGATGATCGACGAGGTGATGGCAGAGAGAGAGGAAAGAGCGAAGGAGAGGGCGCTTCATAGAAATAGCGACGGAGAATACAGCAGCGAAGAAGGTTTCGATGATGAGGATGATGAATATGAATCAGATGAAGACGAAGAAAGTAGTGGTGGCGAAGAAAACATAGTATCCGAACCAGATGAACTCGAAGAAGAGGACGAGGAGGAAGAAGAAGACGAATTCCACGACGAGGAACTAAATCTGAATCCTGATGAAGTTAGCGCGTTAGCTTCGCAAGTTGAAGCTATGTTGAACGACCCCAACGCAGTCGTGCCGAAGTACGACGACGAAGTTGGTCCTTTAATTCGTGAAGCTGGAAAAAAGAGAGATAAACTTGCGAAAGATGGACGTCCGGTGCAGCCGGCGCCTTCGGCGATGACAGCGTCCTCGATTCGAAGTCGAGCAGATTTAGGGAATAACCCGGAACTTATTCGGGCCAAATTAAAAGCGGAAAAAGCTAAGAAGACGTTCAAAGGTGCTAATCACGTGCAAACGCGAAACTTTACAAAAGATAAGAGTGGGAGAAGAGGCGTGCGCGGACAGAAGCAAAAAGTAGAAGTCGATCCTTTTTGGGGGTAACGAACTTCCACTGTTGTAAATTATAGTTATAAATAATCATTGCGCTGCTTCTTCCGTCGCTCTAAACCGTAAATATTCTTTCATGAACGGGTCAAAATTACCATTCAACACGCCTTCCGTGTCAGCGGTTTCCCAACCCGAGCGAACATCTTTTACTACTTTATATGGGTGCAACACGTAATTCCTAATTTGCTCGCCAAACTCTGCTTTGACCACATCACCTCGTATCTCTTTCACGTCTTGCAAACGTTGTTGCTCCAAAACAGCCGCTAATTTTGCTTTTAATCTAACCATCGCTTTCGCTTTATTCATCATTTGCGAACGGTCTTCGTCGCATCGCACGGTAATATCTGTTGGGATGTGTCTTATTCTCACCGCCGTTTCTACTTTGTTCACGTTTTGTCCTCCAGCGCCGCCCGATCTCATCGTCGTAATCTCTAAATCCTTTTCCGGAATGTTCATCTCCCCAGCCTCTTCGCTTTCGTCTTCAAACAAAGGGCACACATCTACGGCTGCGAACGAAGTCTGGCGACTCGAATCACCCTTCTTAAACGGCGACAATCGAACGAGCCGATGCGTGCCTTTCTCCGACCGTAAGAAACCAAACGCGTACGTGCCTTCAATTTCGATCGTGACAGATTTAATTCCCGCTTCTTCGCCTTTGTTTCTGCTCGTAATCGTTGCTTTAAACCCTCTTTTTTGCGCCCAATTCAAGTAGGCTCTTTCTAACATCTCCGCCCAATCCTGCGCGTCCGTTCCTCCAGCCCCTGCGTAAATAAACAACTCGCTCCCTAATTTATCGTACTTCCCGCCGAGCATTTTCTCCGTCTCAAACTCCGAGAGCATCTCGTTCAACTTAATCGACGATCGAATCGCTTCCGTTCGTAAGAGTTCATAATCCTCGTTTCCACCTTTATTTTCATCGTTGCCGCCATTGTCCGCGTCTTGTTGTTGTTGTTCCTCCTCCAACATCTCCAGCGATAACTCGACGTCGTCTCTCGTCGCTTCCACCAACTCTGCTCTTCGCAGCTGCGACTGCACAAAACTCAACTCTTTCGTCACTCTTTTCGCTTCGGTTTGATTGCTCCAAAACTCCGGGTCGTTCTGTTTCGTCTCTAAAAGTTCTCTCGATTTTTCCAGCTTGGTTTTGTTCAAAATATCCATGGCGGAATCCGCGCGTTTGCGCAGGCTCTGGAATCTTTTCCTGAGTACGTTTGGAGAATCTTCGTAGGACGGCATCTCGTCCCCGATGTTTTGAGCGGTTTCAGACGACGACGACGTGGCAGCATCACTCGCACCACTCGTCATCTTTCTCGTCCGAGAAGAAGTTTGAGGAGAACGGAGGATGAAAAACCGAGGAGGAGATGAGAGTTTCTCGTCCTCTCGTCGTCGTCGTCGTTCAGCGGTGATGAAAGAAGCTCCGTTGTTGTGTGCACGGGTGATGATGAAATCATCTTTACGCCGTCGTTGTCCTCTTCTTCTGAGTTGCAAAAGAAGGCTCGACGACGACGAAGAAAAAGAAGAGCTTCGGTACGCTGCTCGGCAGGAATGGCACAGAAACGTTTTGCTCGTCGTCGTCATTCTTTTCATCTCTTTATCTCTTCTTTAACGACAACGACGAAGAGTGCGTTGAAGAGATGTGAGGGGAGGTTTCACATCGTCCACAGAAAAGAGTCCAGTCCGCGATATTTAATTATTCTTTTCGTCATAAAGTTTAACAACACACAATTAGAGTATTCTATATATATATCTGATCGTCGACCTCATCAGAGAGAGAGGAAGAGAGAGAGGAAGAGAGCGTTTATTAAAGATGTTCAAGAAAGGATCGAGCCTCGGGGAGCTGTTCGGGATCTCGAAGCAGCAACAAGGACAACAACAACAACAACAGAATTCTTCGAACGCAAATTCGAGACAACAACAACGCAACGCATCTTCGACAACGCCGATTGCGAACAATAACAACGTCGTCCCGTCGTCGATTCAAGATCTGGGGAAAGTCTACGACCGAGCGAAAGATTTACTGGAGAAAACCAGACAGAGAAACCAACTCGGGTTCGAGGAGAATAACCCGGATATCGAGAAGAGGCAATTTGCGCGTCTGAATGAAATTCGAAGGCTAACGAATGCGATGAAAACGAGCGTTCATACGACTCAAGGCAACACAATGTTTGAAGATGTGAACGAAAAAATGGCGTGGGAACAACAGGTGAAATACTTTGAGGAGGATTTAGAGAGCGCGGTGGAAGTGGCGATGAGAGTGAGTGGTGGTGCGACGATGCCGAACGCGTCGCCGATGTTTGCCGGGATGAACGTAGCGGCGTCCAACGCGCCAGAGGAGTTTGCTTTTTCACCGCCGGTGAACGACTTGAGAACGCCACCACCGGTAGCTACGACGGCTCCGCCGGTGATGGTGGATTTGTTCGCCGGGTTGAACGTGACGCCAACGCCTGCCGCCGCCGAGACTTCTCCTCTACCACCTGCTCCTCATCCCGAAAAAGAAGAAGAAAAAGTGGCAGAAGAGAAACGAGAGATTGATTTTGAAGGAATGATGCCACCAGTTCAAACTTCAGCGATGGAGGTGACAACGACAACAACAAACATAAAAACAACAGTAGAAGACAGCGATAGAAATAAGATAGCTCATGATGATGATGATGATAGAAACAAAACTAGCTCTTCTATTGGATTTGGATTACAACAAGAAGCTTTACCTTTGGACGAAGATGCTTTCGGTGATTTCCGAGATGCGTCGTCTGCTGCGGACGTGCCTCCGTTGCCGACTTCTGCGGTTGTAGAGCCATCTGTTCAACCGCTAGATGATGAGGATGAAGATGGATTTTTTCCGAGAGAAGAGGAAGCGGTAGAAATACCATCTATGGAGGAACTTCAACAACAGGGAGGATTGACGAGTGGATTAGACGACGCATTAGATGAAAGCGACGATTTTCTAGAAGATTACGCGAGCGCCACGCTGATGCACGAAGCTGTTATTTCTCCACCCGCCGTAGTAGAAACTCATCCGATAAATCCGCCGATAAACAAAGCATCGGCTTCGGCGAATACTACAATGTTACGCATCCCTTCGTTTACAAACGAGGATGTGCCGATCGGGAACTCGCCCGGCGCTAAAAGATTTCAACAGAAGACGAAGTTTGCACGAGAAACTAAAGTATCAGCAGAAGCACTAGCGAAAGGAGAAGAAGAAGGAGAAGAAAAGACAAAAGTTAATAGCGTAGAAGCAATAGCAAACGCGGTGGAATCAGAACGAGTCGTGAGTGATATCGTTGAAAAGGGTCATTTTCCTGGGAGTAGGAGTCTGGACGAAAGTCCCAAAGTGAGCACTCCAGTGCTTTCACCCGCACATAGCTACGGTGGCGGTGGTGGTGGTGGTAGTGGTGGCGACAGTGGCTCTTTGCAAACAAGAGAATCTACGTCCGAACCGTTTACGCCGGTGTATTCGCGCGTCACGACTCCAACCTTAGAACTTTCCCCAGACGCGATGATACCAATAAGTCCTGGGTCGCCGATGATCTTCAATTCGCAAGACCAAGATTTTATTTTGCAAAACTTTGGGATACAAAGAGTCGCTTTAGATTTGGAAGTCGCGAATGAGGTCGACAAAGTTGTAGAAGCGGCAGAATCGTACGTGCGCATGCGTCGCCTGTCGTGGGAAAATGCGCAGCGATTGAAAATGGAAGCGAGCAACAAAAGATTGTCTTCGGCGACGAATGCTACCCAACATCTCAAGCGCAAATCCGAATTGCAAAAACAACAAGACGACGCCATACGAAACGATGATTTCGAGCTTGCAGCAGATGTCGAGGAGAAGTTGAATTCACTTTCAAAACAGATTAAAGATACAGAAGACGCGCTGAATGCGGCAGAGTTACAGCACGCCGAGCGCGTGCGCGCCTCTTTAAGCGCGCTGAACGAATGGGCACACGCCGAGATTGAAGCGTCCAACAACATAGATAAATTCGTTTCGGATAAAGAAGAGAAGTGGGCTCGAGAGAAAGAAGAAGAAGAAGAAGCGAGAAAAAAAGTCGCAGCTGCGGAAGCTGCAGCAGCAGCGTCTTCAAACAACACTTCGTCGGAGCACGAACGTCTCGTTCTACGCGCGACTGAAACTGAAGACGCGCTGAAACTCGCAGTCGAGAAAAGCCGTGAGAATGAAGCAAAGACGAGTGAAATCGAGGACGAGAGGAAAGCAATGGAAACAAAAGTGAATGAACTTAAAGAAGCGTTGCAAATTGCAGAAAATGAGCTGGAACATCTCGCAAACAAAGCCGCTTTGGAATCCGCGAACGCTGAAAAAGCGAATCGATTAGTAAGTTCGTGTAGAGAAACGCACGAAACGAGCAAAGCCGCGTTGGAGTCGTACAATGAAAAAGTTCGAGAAGAAGAGCGCAAAGAAGCACACAAGCAGCAAATGCAAGGCGGCACATCTTCCGAAACTGAGGAGCTCATTGGTAAGATGAAAGAACGATCGGAGCTCTATCGCCGCGCTGGTTCTGAGCGTTTACAAACGACCGAAGAATCCAGCATCAGTGACGAGTTGCAACAGTTGGTCATTCACGAAACGACGAACACGATACTCTCCAGCGAGGCACAAAGCGAATTAAAACGAGAAGAAAGCGACAACGCGCGAATCAATGCCGACCTCGCCAACGCACTTTCACAAGAACGCGACTGTCAAACTCGCTTGACCATTTTAGAGCGTCGTAAAAACGAACTCCTCGCTTTGAAACAGTCGCACGCGGCTGCGAAAAGCTTCAAAGAAGCCTCGGAATGCGTCAACGAGCTCAACGCTAAAATATTACCCGAATTGGAACAGTTGAACACCTTGCTCGTGCAAAAGAAAAGAACGGTCGAAAGCTTGCAACTCCAATTTTCGGAATCCGAAACCAAAGTCGGATTGTGCAGAGAAAAGTTCCGCGAGGCTGAAAAAGTCTGCGCGCAGAGTCGAAAAGTACGTCTTCAAACTGAATTGAACACCAAGAATTCTTCCGAAGACGAGAGTGAAGTGGAGGCGTTAAAGTGCGCGTTGGAGTTGCTCGTGTTGAAGCACCCGGAAGTTTAACTAATATAATACAATGTTTTACTATTACTAATATCATTTGCTCTCCTCTTTATTCGCATCTAATCCTAACGCCGCTCGCACTCCGGGAGACCGCTTCTTCTTCCTCTCTTTCGCGCTGAGCTTCGCCGCGTTCAATCCGCAAACGACCACGACTAAACTCCCGAGCATGAGTTTCAAGTGCTTCGGGAACGTCTTTGAAGAGACAAAGTGTCGATGATGATGATGATTCTCACCACTTCTGCCCCGAGATGATGGTCCTAAATGTTCTCGTTCACCCAACGCGGTTCGTCTCGCGCTTTGCAGTTGTAAAAACTCTTCTTGCGTCCCTCCTTTATCGGGATGTTTGGAATGGAGCAGCTCTCTGTACGACTTCTCCACGTCTCTGGACGTGATGACGCTTCCATCGTTTCTCGATTTGTCCTCTAGGTTTAATATTTTATACGCTCGCTCTTTGTTCATCATCTCGTTCTTCCTCGAGAAGTCAACAGAAGAATCATCGTCGTCGTCTCATTTTTTTGTGCAGTCTGCTTGGCGGCTGTTTTCCATTTTGAGACAAATTCTTCATTTTTACACACACACAATACTACTAACAACAACAACAACAACAACAACAACAACAATCACAATCACAATCACAATGTCGTCGTCTTTGCGAAACGCGATCAAGCGCACGACGCACAAAGAGCGCTCGCAACCCGCGGACAGAACGAGACTCGGTTTACTCGAGAAACACAAAGATTACGTTTTGCGAGCGAAAGATTTCCACAAGAAGGAAGACGCGATAAAAGTGCTGAAACGAAAAGCGGCGGAGAGAAATCCGGACGAGTTTTATTTCGCCATGGAGAAGAAAAAGACCCGAGACGGCGTGCACGAGGAAAGGACGACGGAACAGAATAAGTACACCGAAGAGGAGCTGAAATTGATGAAAACGCAAGACTTGAGATACGTGTCGTTGAAAGCGCAAACAGAGTTGAAACGAGTTCAGAAGATGAAGGAAACGTTGCACTGTTTAGGCGCCGGGAGCGAGGAGAGGAAACACACGATATTCGTGGACGAATACTCGGAAGCGAAGACGTTTAAGCCGGAGACGTATTTCGACACGCCGAGAGAGTTGATCGGTAGAGCGTTTAACCGACCGAAAAATAGCCAATTGGAAGACGCGGATCAACTCGTCGGCGTCGGCGCGAACGAAATCGACTACGACGAAGAAGAGTTACGGAAACAGCAGGAGAGACGACTGAAGAAAGTGGCCAAGCTAAACCGAGGCGCGTATAAGATGTTGAACGAACACGAAGAGAGAGCGGAACAGTTGAAATCGATGACGGTCAAAATGGCGCTGCAAAAAGAGATTTCGCACGGGAAAGGCGTGAAGAAGAAAATCACGAAGAAGAATAAAGACGGCACGGTGGAGTCGTATTTCGTGTGGAAACAGATTCGAAAGAGATGAACGAACGATGATCCAGCGAAATGTTGATATGCGTACCGATAAATTAATACAGCACAGCAGCGCACGTTTAGAATTAGAATAGATATTATTAGAGTGCACGTCTGTAACGAGTAGTAGTAGTAGTAATAAAACAACATCAACATCAACGAACAAAGGCGAAAAGTTTGTCAATCACACGAGAGAGAAAAATCGAAAAAAAAAATTCAAAAATACGCACTTTTTGAACTCCTTTCCGCACACCATCATCGGCGACGATGGGGAACGCGGTATCATCATCGGACAGCGCGGAGGGTAACGTGAACGACGACGAGATTGGAGAAGAAGACGCTCGCGTTCTTCCCATCGCCGCCGCCGCCGCCGTGTCGGCAATACAAAGAAGAACGTCCTCTTCGAAGTTGCCACTCCACTCTGTCGTCGTACCTCGAAGGCTTTCGCAACGGCCGGGATGTACGATTACTTTGAAGAACATCGGGTGTAAAATTACGTGTAAATCGACGAAGAAGAAGATGGGAGAGAAGAAAAGGAGAGAGTTTCCGTTCGACGAGCCGGACGAGGAGATTGGCCCCGGCGCTGTGTCATCTGAACAAGAAGAAGAAGAGCAAGAGCAAGAGCAAGAGCAACAACAACAACAAAATCATAATAAGAAATATTTCGAGAAGACAATTTTGGCGAACGTGACTGGTGTTATATCTCCAGGTTTATGGGCGATTATGGGCCCAAGTGGAGCTGGGAAGTCAACTTTGTTGGACATCATCACTCGCCGCAAAACCGAAGGGATTATTTCTGGCTCGATATTGCTCGATGGAAAACCGTCTACGACCTTGGCGATTAAAAAATACGCGAGTTACGTCGCCCAGCAAGACATCTTCTACGGAGGAAGTACCGTATTTGAAACCCTTTTGTTCGCCGCGATGATTAAGATTCCTGGAGTGGAGAAGTTGGAGAAGCAATCGGTGTACGAGCAAGTCGAGCAAGTTATTCAGGCGATGGATCTGGAGAAATGTCGCAACACGTATCTTGGGAACGCCTTAGTCCGAGGCGTCTCGGGCGGTGAGAAGAAGAGAGTGTCGATCGCCTCGGCGCTTTTGAGTCAGCCCAGATGCATGTTTCTGGATGAACCTACGTCAGGCTTAGATTCGCAGATGGCCAGAGAGGTGATGATGTGCTTGGCGGATTTACAAAGGCGCGAAGGAAGGACCATAGTCACTACGATCCACCAACCGTCTACGGACATATACAATGTTTTTGACGGGTTGATTCTATTAAATCGAGAGTGCGTATATTTCGGCGCTGCGGGTCAGAACCCAGTTCGTTTTTTCGAAACGCTTTCGGGTATTCCTCAGCGCGTCTCCGGATGTTCCGTGTCGGAGTATTTACTCGAAGTGCTCTCGTTCAACGACTCGGTCGATTTTGAAAAATTTTACGAGCAAAGCGACTTGGCGGCGAAAAATCACGAGGATTCAGACGAAACGACAACGTACGAAATCAACGTCAACAACGGAACCGATGAAGAAGACAAGCAATACGAGCGTACGCTTTTTGGCGAGCTGCTTTGCTTGATTCGATACAAATTTTTTGTTCATTTGTTCCATTCGTTGTTCTGGTTCTCCCGCGTGATAATATATGCCCTCTTAGCCGCAACGCTCTCCGTTTTCTTTTATGGTCAAGACCGAACGATGAGCGGAATCATAAATACCAACGGAATTTTGTTCATAATGATCATTCTACCGATGTTTATGGCGCAAGGGTTCATTGACAACCTAAAAACTGAACGCGAAGTCTACACGAAAGAGTTTCACGACTCGTATTATCGTTCGCTTTCGTACGTCACCGCGAAGATTTTCGTGGAAATTCCCGCGTGCGCCATCAACGCGATATTGTATACAAGCATCATATTTTATTCCATCGGCCTTCAAGGTAGTTTTTGGTTTGTCGTCTTGGCAAATTTTGTCAACATGATTGTGTGTATGCTCATCGGTTATTCGATCGGTGCTTTGGTTCCTGGCGAAATTGGTCCAGGGGTCGTTCTGCCGGTCTTTTCTACGTTGAATATGCTCGTGAGCGGGTTTTTCGTACGCTTTGAAACGATACCGGTGATTTGGAAGTGGTTTTACGACTTTTCGTGGATTCAGTGGGGATGGAGTGCGGTCATGGTGAACGAATTCGGTGGATCTGTGAGCTTTCGTGAACACTGCACGCCCGAAGGGTTGGACGATATGTTCGTCCAATTAAACATCCCACCGAACCAAGAGCGAGCGTTCCGATTCTGGTTACGAAGTCAAAGCACTGATGGAACGGAGTGCGAACCCATTACAGGTTTCTCCATTTTAAGAACGTTCGCGTTAGACGGACGGAAACGTTATCAAAACGTCGCGTACGCTTCGGCTTGGATACCGGTTGGTTTTCTGTTCTTCTATTTGGGCGTGACGTTCGTGAGACACGAGAAGCGTTAATAAGTTTCGAAATCGTCATTGAGCTATTATTTGTCGTCGATGTTGTTGTTGTTATTGTTGTTATTACACGTGTGTTACCAATGTTTCTACTTCTCAAATCTCTCTCTTTTACCCGCGTCTCGGGCAGTCTTTGCACCACGTCGACTTGTCTTTTCTTTCCGGATGCACGCACTTGGTTTTGGCCATTTCGGTTTTGGAGTCACAGCCGACGTCCGCGTTCGCGTCATCGGTAATCGCCGTTTGCGCGTGCGCTGGCCTCATGGAGAGAGAGCACGTCGGCGGTGCGGACGCGCGAGAGACAACTTTGGTTCGCTGTTGTTGTGGTTGTTGTTGTTGCGCCTGTGTGTGATAATACATTTTTTCAGAAATGGATAAAAAAGCGGAGTAAATAATCTGCTCGCAAGGACGGCTCGCATTCGCGCGCGCAGAGAGAGAGAGAGAGAGAAAAACGAGGAAGAATCGAAAACGAGAGAGAATGACGACTCACAGATGATGCCACGACGCGAACGGTACTTAAAACAGTAGTAAAAACCATGATGATGATGTTGGTGCCGTGTGTCTGTGTGAATAGAAAGTGTGCCGTCATCAAACGTTTCCGTCGTTTCGTGGTCGAAAAAGCGTCTTCCTCTTTTCCTCTTTTCTCTGTTTTTTGGCAAACGAAGCCAAAAAACAGAGAAAACCAAAGAAGCTCTTTCTTCTCCTTCTTCACAAAAAAAAACATAGCGTACATTCATTAACCATGGCTGACGTACAGCACGAGAGAGGTTATCAAAAACAAGTCGGCGTTAACGTTGGGTAAGTATATCTTCGCGGTTTTAATAGTTAGAACGGTTTGATCTTCTCTCGCGCGTTTGAGAGATAGGGAGGATTCCGGATTTTGTGTTTTTGTCCTCCTCCGCTCTGCATTTCTCTCTCTTGGCGCTTTGAAAGGAGGAGGAAAATGGGCGCTGAGTTTCGACGCGAGTTTAAGGGCACCAGGATGCGCGTATCGGTGCATGTTTACGCTTCAACGCGTATCAGAGATATTATTGCGTGCACGCGTGCACGAAGAGTGTCTGATACGCGTTCGCGAGATGTAAATATGGGCCGGTAAAGATGCGCGCGTTTGGCCGAAGGAAGCCCTCATTTTGAAGGCGGAGAGTAGGGCCTCCGTTAGGGGGATGCGATTGGTGATGCTTTTTTAACGAGAGTCTCCGCCCGCATCTTTCTCGCGGGGTGTTCTTCCCTGATGAACGCGCTTTGGCTCGTGTCGTCGTTCGAGAGCAGCAACTTGGATCATCGGCTACCTAGAATTTTCGTTTCGGTTCGGGTGAAAGAGAAACTTGTTTGCTCTTGGATCTCTCTCTCCTCTTTCTCTTTTTACGTGTGTATTTACTCACCTCTTTCCCTCTCTCTTTATTCACAGTTTCGCCGCGTCTACGAGAAAGAAAGCGCCGGGTAAAGCGGGTACCCGTTACTACAAGAACGTTGGTTTGGGCTTTAAGACTCCGAAAGAGGCCATCGAAGGCAACTATATCGACAAGAAGTGCCCGTTCACCGGTAACGTCTCCATCAGAGGTAGAATCTTGTCCGGCGTCGTCAAGTCTACGAAAATGAACCGCACCATCATCCTCCGCATGGATTACTTGCACTTTATCAAAAAGTACCAGAGATACGAAAAGAGACACTCGAACATTGCCGCGCACATTTCCCCGGCGTTTCGATGCAAGGAAGGCGACAAGGTTGTCGTCGGCCAGTGCAGACCGTTGTCCAAGACTGTTCGTTTCAACGTCTTGAAAGTCATCCCGGCTGGGGCCTCTTCCGGGAAAGGTTTCGTCGCGAACTAAACTATGTGTTCGTTGCATGGAGAGTGGTAAAGTAGATTTTATAATAAGGGTAATTAGCTATTCGCGCTTGAATAATAGTTTGTTATGATGTAATAACGATGATTTTGAGTACGACTGTGTAGTAGAGAAGAACGAAATATATTAGTCTTGTTCCTTCTAAATTTGCTCTCTTTCACGCAAGCAAGCGAGCGAGGTGAATTCTCATTATTTCACGACACAAAAACTCTCCTCTGACTCTACTTCTGTCTGACTACTCGATTGACAACCACCCTCTCTTCTTTCTTCTTCTTCAGTTTTTAAAGAGTAGACGTCTTCTCATTCCCCCATCCATGGTGGCATCCTCCACCTTCTCAGGCGGAGGAGGAGGAGGCGGAGGAGGAGCAATTGGCAACAGCAACGCCTTGGAAGATTACATTTCCACTTTCGTCACGTACAAATACGTGCGTCTCCGTAACCCGCACTGGTTGGGATACTCGCACTTCGTCTTACGAATCGTTCTGTTGATCGGGTACGTGTTCTTTTACGAAATCTTATTCAAGAGTTCGCACTTGAAATACGAAAGGCCGATTCATCAACCGATTCCTTTGTGGTTGCAACGTCCAGACGTGTTAGACGTGAATTTGATGTCCTATTGTTTCGACGGAGGCCCGCCGTGCAGAGAGTGGAACATCGTGGACGACGAACATAACAACGGGAAACCGGTGAGAAAAGAATCGCTGTTTATCACGACGCAGTGGGTGGAATCTCATCAAGAGAGACGGACGAAAAATTGCGCGAAACGGAAAGGATTCACCGGAGAGTTGGAAGAAAATTTATCAACCAATACTAACAACGACGACGAGAGAAATAGAAGAGAGAACAATAACAACAACAACAATAATAGCAGCAGCAGTTCGAAGACGAATCTGATCATGAAAGACTTTCACACGAGCGGGAACTTGGGCCGAGGTGGTCGCCTCGCGAGAGGAGACCATCAACTCCAACCCGAGTGCGGGTCGTGGGAGGAAGTGGAGAGAGAAATATTCAGAGTCTCCGGGGCGGAACAGTTTGCGATCCACGTGAAACCGGAATACGTGGCCACGTCTTGGTCGGTACACGCTGGATTTCTTCAAGTGACTTTACCGAATAAGAAGATTTTTCGACCAAACTTTCTCTCGGAGACGCCGAAAGACGTGGTGATTAAAGTTGGAGACATCGTGAAAAACGTGGAGTTGTATCCGAAC
>Ga0213868_10002593_pt1 | contig 17246 bp, 26 predicted proteins | sample PICome_9_FD_160087 | JGI IMG/M metagenome (GOLD analysis project Ga0213868, IMG submission 160087) | Coastal seawater microbial communities near Pivers Island, North Carolina, United States - PICO127 | ecosystem: Environmental > Aquatic > Marine > Coastal | place: USA: North Carolina...
CCGTCTCCAAGGAGGACCGAACTACCCAGTTGACTAAGTTCAAGCAGGCACCACCGGGCTCGGTCTTCATCATTCAGATCAAATGTGGTGGGCAGGGTCTCAATATTCAAGAGGCCACCAGGGTCTACATCACAGCTCCAGCTTGGAACCCCGCGACTGAGCTTCAGGCAATTGGTCGGTCTCATCGAACGGGTCAGACCCAACCAGTCTACGTGAAGAAGATGATCTACAGGGAGACTGAGACATTTTTGAGTGTTGAAGAGGAGATGATGGCCCTCCAGGGCCACAAGTCCATCGTGTGTTCGGAGGTTCTCAACGATGAGAGGGTTAAAACCCAGATTCCGGTGAAGCGGGTAAACAGCAAGATTTCAATCTTGGACATCAAGAAAATTTTCAGAGCGTAATATAAAGATGATTGGTTCCCGAGCCGAAGTTTTCCATGGCAATGCTGACAGGACCGCCGGTGGTCTCACGAAGAAGGATCTCATTAGGGATGACGATGGACGCATTAAGAGTAAGGCGGCGAGTGAGGCTGCGCTCAAGCGCATGAAGGATGAGGGTAAGAAGGCGATGGTTAAGGTCTTCAAGCCAGCGAAGAAGGGCTTCAAGCTCCAGCCCAAGGAGGGCACCGCGGCTTACAAGAAGCTCATCAAGAAAATGTAGATGTAAAGTAAGAATGACTCTCTCACAGTGGGAAGATTCAGTGAAAATTGCTAAACTAAAATTAGGCATAGACCCAAAGAGGTTCACCAGGGTACAGGGTAAACTTCTTAAGGAGGCTCAGAAAGTATATAGTATTTTGCTTTTGAATAAATCTAAATCTAAAGAATAAATTGAAATCCCTTAAGATTCTGTGGCTCGTGAACAACGAGTTGGTAGGTTTTCCACGTGCACCCAAACTTCTTATTCAAGAAATACACGCTATTGAGTTCAACGATAGCTTGACCCGAATTTCTTGCATATAGACCATTTGTCGCTTCGTCTTTTCGGGGGTTTTTGTCCGCATCATACACAGCGGGTTTAATGTTTCCCTCAATATCTGTGTCAATCTTGACACGGAACTTTGGCTCCCTACCTGGGGACATCTTCACGTTTGAGTTAAACATCGGGACGAGGTCCTCTTTGGACATAGAGGTTCCAAAGATGGATTCACTCTGTTCAACCACGGCATCGATAATCATATCCTCCATCTTACGAACGCCATCGTAAAACTTCTTCATGTAGCTGTCCTCCTCATCGTACCCCTTGATCGCAAAGTCGATGTTGTACTTGGTGGGTCCCACCTCGGGGGTGAAACCGGAAACCCCGAATGGCATGTACATTCTGGGGAATTGGATACGGAGGGGTGTCCCCTGCTTAGTTGTTAGAACAATCTTTCTATTATTGAATTCATTGATTTGGAGGTTATCAATTGCCTTGTCCATGTCTTTCTAACAGATTATAGGTTCAAAACTTTAAGCCGAACACGCGAGACACTCTGGTTCAAGACTGAATTGGATTGGTCGAGCCTTGGCCTTTGATCTCAGGTAGTACATCCCAGTCTTGAGACCAGACTTCCAAGCATACATGTGCATGGAGGATAGCTTGGACATCGTCGGGCTCTCCATGAATAGATTCATAGATTGGGATTGGTCTATGTACCGTCCACGGTCGGCTGCCATATCGATGATACACTTTTGGCTAATTTCCCACACAGTTTTGTAAAGATCCTTAATTTCCTTGGGGATGTCTACAATGTTTTGGATGGAGCCCCCAGCTTTGACCATGAGGTCCTTCATCTCCTTTGACCATAGACCAGCCTCCTTGAGGTGGTTGACTAGGTGCTTGTTGACCACGACGAATTCACCGGCTAGGGTACGCCTCAGGTAAATGTTTGTGGTGTAGGGTTCGAAGCATTCGTTATTCCCCAAAATTTGGGCCGTCGAGGCTGTGGGCATGGGGGCCATGAGGAGGCTGTTCCTCAGACCCTTTGTCTTTACGCGCTCCCTCATAGCGGGCCAGTCGTACCTACCACTCATTCTAACCCCACCTTTCCACATATCCTGTTGGAGAATACCTTGGGACGCGGGTGACCCCTGAAAGGTCTCGTAGGAACCATCAATCTCAGCCAACTCAGAGCTTGCCTCCAGGGCAGCGTGATACATGGTCTCGAAAATGTGTACGTTCATGAGGCGGGATTCGTAGCAGTCGAAGGGGAGACCACATAGGATGAAAACGTCAGCGAGACCTTGGACTCCAAGTCCAATCGGACGGTGCTTCATGTTGGAGTTCCTCGCAGTCTCCACTGGGTAAAAGTTTCGGTCGATGACCCGATTCAGGTTCTTTGTGACCATCTTGGTGACTTCGTGGAGTTTCTCGTAATCGAAGGTCTTGGTCTCCCTGTTGACATACTTGGGGAGAGCGATGGAGGCCAGGTTACACACCGAAGTCTCATCTTTGTCTGTGTACTCTATAATCTCCGTACACAGATTGGAGCTCTTGATGACACCCAAATTCTTTTGGTTCGACTTAGAGTTGCACGCATCCTTGTAGAGCATGTAGGGGGTGCCAGTCTCTGTTTGGGATTTGAGAATCGCCTTCCACACCTCAGTGGCTGGGACTGTGGTGGTGGCGAGACCCTCCTCCTCATACTTGGTGTATAGAGCTTCAAACTCCTCACCATAGACGTTAGAGAGACCCTTAGCGGTGTCTGGACAGAAGAGGGACCATTTTCCACCTTCCTCCACCCTCTTCATGAAAAGGTCAGGAATCCATAGCGCCGAGAATAGATCCCGGCACCTCGCTTCATCATCACCTTGATTTAGGCGAATCTCTAGGAAGTCTAGGATGTCGGCGTGCCATGGCTCTAGGTAGACGGCGATGGATCCCTTGCGGCGACCAGCTTGGTTCACGTAGCGCGCAGTGGCGTTGAAAACCCTGAGCATTGGGATGATACCATCGGACTGACCGTTAGTCCCTCTGATGCGAGATTTATTGGCCCTAATGTCATGGATATGCATCCCGATACCCCCAGCCCATTTGGAAATTTGCGCACACTCTGTGAGGGTTCCGTAGATACCATCAATGGAATCCGCCTTATTGGCGATAAGGAAGCACGAGGACATTTGTGGACGGGGTGTCCCGGAATTGAAGAGTGTTGGGGTGGCGTGAATGAAGTAACCTTGGGACATCTTATCATAGGTCTCCAGTACGGCGGGAACATCAGTACCATGAATACCAATAGAAACCCTCATAAACATATATTGGGGGGTTTCGATGAGTTTCCCCTCTAGGCGTTGGAGGTAGCTCTTCTCTAGGGTCTTAATACCAAAGTACCCAAAGTCAAAGTCTCTCTCAGTTTTGATATCATCTTTGACCTTTAGGGCAACGTCTACAACTTCCTCTGTAACAATCCCAGCCTTCTGGAGTTTCTTCATGGCGATGTGGAAGTTGTTTGGACAAACCTTCTGGATGTTACTGGCGATGATGCGGGTGGCGAGGGTTTCATAATCGGGGTCTGAGGTGATCATCCCAATGCAGATTTCAGCGGAGAGGGTATCAATTTCTTGGGTGGTGATACCATCGTAGAGGGATGAGAATACCTGTTGTGCAACTTTTGTGGAATCACAAGTTTCGGAAAGTCCGTACGTTAAGTTCTTGATCCTATTGGTGATGCTATCAAATTTCATATCCTCAATACGACCTGAGCGTTTAGTGACCCTCATATACTTTTAATTCCAGTTTTATTTTTAACTTACTTCCCACACTCGAGATCTTTGCTCCGGACTGGGACAGACCCAGCAACCTCCATCTTACGGTTGGGTTGGAGGAGGTAAGAGTTTACGAAAAATGGACCGGTTTCACCTGGTTTGGCAACTGGGGCATAGGAACCCACGAAACAGGCTGGGGGTTCACATGGAATTTTCTCGACATTTTCTGGCTTTTTTGCATATACTTCGTTGAAGTCAGCGTAGTCTAACATTTAATATCTACAGACAATTTTTTTTCGGATACTATATTAAATGGCTCACCTTGATTCGATCCAACAGTGTGAGACTCCACTGAATACCCTCTTCTTTTCGGATTTTAACAAAAATCTTCTTCAGCGTGGGATTCGACAGGCGTTCAAAAACCGATCTGGTATTTCGATTGATTACCAAAACTCGGATGATCTCTATGGTATCATGCGCATGGTATTTGTAAACAACTCTGGTGATCACTACACCCGTGTCAACGACCAGGTAAGGGAGATGAACGGTCGGGTCATAGAAACCGCCCTTTCCCAAATCCAAACGGGTGTTTCTCAATACATAGCGTATGCCAAGGATATTGATACTATTAGCATGCCCCTGGACCAACCCGTGAATACCAGTACCACCGGCAAAAAGATTGATTTCAATAACAAAATTGGAATTAATTAAAGATTGCAGTCCAGTATATTTCAAGTGATGAGCCTAAACGATTACAAAACTGAAACAGAGAGGGTGTGTAGAATTAAGGGGTGGGATAGGGCACCGATTGACACCGTATGGCTTCTTCTGACTGAGGAGGTTGGGGAACTAGCGTCAGCTATTCGACAATACAAAAAGACGTTCAAAAAGATGAATTTAAAAAAGGATCGGGGTACAGATGTCATGATGGAGATGGGGGATGTCTTCAGTTATCTTTTTCAACTCGCACATATGTTGAATGTGGACTTGGATAAGATGTGGGAAGAGCACAAGTTTAAAATGAGTGAGAAGAAATATAATCTAAAGTAATACTACTAATGAGCAAGTTTATGCTTGATGATGTGGATGCCATGGACGACGTCAATCCATTTGTCACACACGACTTTTCCCTTCCAGGGGGTGTGAGACAGACGGGTGATTTCGATAATTTCAATGAAGTCGATGTCCACGACGCGCTCGTCTTGGACAAGTCTCAGAAGAGTGTATTTTGTGCATACGGTCTCTGTAAAGATGAGACCAAGGTGGAGGGGGAGTTTGAAAATATACATCCCCGTAGGAACATAGAATGTGATTTACCCCCCCCTCCCCAGATTGTTGGTGTTTCCAACACGTCAAATACACCCTTTTTCACTATAGCCCTGTGTACACTTATCATATTGTCTGCAGGTTTATTATACGCAAGACGTTAAAAAAGTACGAGAGACGGGATTTGTTTATACATTCTTGAATACCAGCGTAAGCATCTCTACAACAATTCTTCATAAACTCCACTTGCCAAGCACTTTCCTTATTTATACGGGGTGGTTGAAATGATGGATCTAAAATTTTAGTCGCGTGTACGATACGAATGTACACATCATCGGGGTGTTCGTATACGAGGATGTTATCGAGCATCAACTCGGACATTCTCTGCAACACCTCAACTGTTTTATTGACCATCGCATCGAGAAACTTCTCATATTGGATAGATTGTGTATTCGATTGTAAAAATACCCAATCTCCGAGGGGTTCGGTGTTGATGTAATCCGTAAACGTGGTGTACTCACGAGACGTGGGAATGTACTTGTCATATTGTACTTCAACATATGAAAGATCAGATTCTACATCGTGAACATGTTTAGCAGATTTGATGAATGAGGTCATTTAATTTAAAGAGTTTTGTTTCTTTAAACACCTAAGTGATACCCCCTCCTACCGTAAATCAAGTCCCGAGATGTACTCTACAATCGCAAATAACAGTTTTTCCTACCTTCTCACGATCGATGATTTCAGGAATGAGATTGAGGAAGAACTCAGACCCTCGTGGTTAAAAATTACAACGATCACGATGGTTTCGAGTTTCGCTCAAAACATCGATATAGCCAAACTCCGCTCTTCCTTCGAGGAGGTGGGATCGTATAAGATGAGGCGAGTCGGCGCCGGCGCCGTCGATGGCTTTGAGTGGAAATTGAAACCGACAACGTTTTATAATCAAGTCACTCTCACTTACCATGACACCTACAGCACAAAGTCTGTCAAGGTGTTTCCAAATGGGAGTATTCAGGTTGCCGGGTGCTGTGATCTCTTTGACTGTAAACGTATCATCACCCAACTCACCCAGATTTTCAAAACCTTCCTGGGAATGACGAACACCATCTCAGCTGAATCCTTCCGGGTTGTCATGATAAACTCAAACTTCAGTCTCAATTATAACGTCAATCTCATGAAGGTGGCGGACTGGTTTGAAGAGTACGATGATATTTTTAAAGTTTCATTTGAACCTGACAGGTACTCGGCAGTTAAAATTAAGTTTAAACCAGCCCACGACATGAAAGAAATTACGTGCAGTATATTCAGTACAGGGAAGATCATCATCACAGGGGCGGAAACCCTGAAGGAAATAGCATTTGCCTACAACATCATCAACCAACATATAAATGAGAATCCCAATATTCGGGTATCTCGGACCACTGAGACGGATGTATTTGACATTTATTTGGGGTACAGGTGTGAACCACTCATCAAGGTTCTCAGAGAGAGGGGATTCCAGTCTTGGATGAGAACGATAACGAATAGACAAATTAATTTCTAGAACTATATTAATATAATGTCTCAACGACTTGGCATGGCCGATGGTCGATGCTTCACCATAAACTCGTCAGCCCAACTTCTCAACAACTACGTCATGCAAAAAAATGGGATAACCTTTGAGGACAATTATTCTTACAGGAAACTCCTCCAAAAGTCGGGTCCCGAACTCCTCTCGAAGGTTCAGGAAGAGCAGGGTAAGGCGAACTGCAACAATTGCGACAAACCCCTCCTCGATACCTCCAAAATCTACTGAGCTAAATCACCAAAAAAACTTTAAACCCATACTTTAGAATGTCAACATGTTCCATATGTCTCAATGAAGTCAAAACAACGAGGGCCAACCCCCCCACTCGTTGTGGACATATGTTTCATTCCCACTGTCTACAGGCATGGAAACAAAAAGGTAAAAATACGTGCCCCGTGTGTAGAAAAGTTTTTGACGCCTCTCAGTTTAAAATTACAGTCACAGTGCAGAACAATCACACAGCTGTCTCAAACACTGTGTCATTGAATGAAAATGTCACTATGGACGTCATAGATCTCTTCGATCTTTCCTTCGAGGGTGTAGAAAACCTTCTCGATTTAGATAGTATTTTGTCGGACCTTGGGGTGAGTCTTACCGACTTTGATCCCAGTATTTTTGACGCAGAATGAGCTACAATACCGCTCGTAGTTTAGTCCAGGGTAGTTCCTAGAAGCTTTACGGGGATCTTTAATTACATTCCCCTTGGCGTCAGTCAGAAGTGGACCAGTAGCCCACCCACGCTTGTGACTGAATACGTTAGCCTTGAATACGATACGCTTCCCAACCTTGAATGTACCCGCCCTCTTTATCCTAGACTCGGGTACCTTGAAGAATTTAGCAACCGATTTGATGGTGTCCTCTGGTTTAATTTTATATTCCACGACCCCGTGCTGTTTGTAAAAGTGAAAGTCTCCCTGGCGAATGTAGTTGGAAGGTCTCCCAGGAGAAACAAACATCATGATTTTGTAGTACCCCTTTTTACATTTCTCGTTGGGATCAACCTTGTAAACCTTCTTGGGATTGTCTGAAATAACGCGATTGGGGAGACCAGTGCAGTGGGTGTAGTTGTGGTTCCCATTCGACAACCCAGAGCGATCACCGGGTATAGACTTCTGCCACCTGTACGCTTCGTAATCCCCAACTGCATACGCATAACAATTATTGTTCACGATGCCCTTTGTTGTACCCCACCTCCTATTGGTAAACCTACTTTCAGAACCACTCAGAGGTGGAACCTTCATTTGTTATCAAGTCAGAAAAAAATATCAGTAAATAATAAATGTTCAAGGAAATTATCAAATCCGAAAATAAGTCTGATGCACTCACCGAGTTTCTCATCTTCGTGCTCGCCCTTCTCATCAGCACCTTTGTCCTCCGTCTCGTTTGGAACCGATCCCTTGTGAAGCACATCTCCGTCCTCAAGCCCATCAAGAACCTGAGCGACGCCCTTCTCCTCTCCATTTCCCTTATGGTTGTTCGCGGTATCTAAACCTCGGTATACCCAATCGTCTGCTCCCCAGTGGAGTCTACGAGTGTCGGGAACGCATCCATACCAGCACATGATTCCTTATCACAGTCTACGAACGTGTGAGGTATACTATTCTTCTTCATGTAATCTAACTGCTTACGAGTCCATCCACATCCCATGGTCCCGTAAACCGTCCATTTCTTACCGTCTTTTGGCGGAGCCCGTTCAGTTCGCATGAGAATCATAACAGCGACAATCATTAGAATCACGAAAGCAATCATATTTTATTATAGGTAAATATTAAATGTCTTCAACTGTATTCACTATTGGAACTAAAAAAGTCACGCTCAAGTACACCAGGAAAATGCCCCGCGGTGAAGTTGAGCGGATGAAATCATTCGTCACTAAGAGTGGGGTGAAGCTCACCAAGACCCCAAAGTTTAAGATACTCTCTGAAGTCGATGAGGGCACTGAGCGCACATTCAAGATCGTGCTTTAATCACACGTCTGCGAGGAATTAACTTGGGAGAACGAACTTCTCGTTGTTTTCTCATAACAGCTACCGCCTTCGCATATGCAGCCGCCTTATTGATTGGTGTACTGGATTTCTTTTTCGGAACAATCCGGGGTCGCACAAATGTTCGTGGCTTTGGTATAGGTAATACCCTCTTTTCCCCCGTCAAGAAGGGTTTGGATAAAATCTTCTCAAACCCTGGTACGAAAAGGGTGTGACTGGCGTTCTTGCTACCACGTAATCTATATTGCTTAACAAATTGATCGCTATCCGTTAAATATTCTTTGGGTAGGAGGGATTCAATAAAAGTCTGTATCTCCAAGGTATCGGGGGGCGTCTTTTTGAAAGCGTTTTGCGTTTTCATCAATATATTTTTGTACTTGTTGCGGTTCGCTCCATTTTCCATTGACGCGACGGACCTTTGGAGTTTAACAATGTTTTGTTTAAGAATTTGTGTATTTTGGGTCAGTCCAAATAGACTATTTAGGAAGAAATGTACATCGTAGAGTTTGTGGGAGGTTCTCGAAATTCCAATATTTTTGTACTTGTCACTATTGATAAGAGGATTTTTTATACGGGGGAATAGTGAAAATCCGAAATCAATCATCACAGCTTCGACACCACCATTGGGAATCGTGTATATTTTATTACTCAATTCAACCCGAATTTTCTTTTCGGGAACCTTCTTGATCAAAATGTTACCCATGTGAAGATCGTGATGTCGGAATTTTGGGTATTTTTGATGAATTCTGTAGAGATTGTAAATAACCTGAACAATCACAGACTTAACCTGTTCCAAAGATGGTTTGGTCATCATCCACCAATCTTTTAATTCCATCCCATCAATGTATTCCATGTAGATGATAACTTTATCACTACACGTCTTGTATATGTAGGTGTCTGGAACACCAAAGCCCTTCAACTTTTTCGCGATGGTATATTCCATTCGAGCCGGATTTTGTTTTAAAAATTGTTGGAGCTTAGCTAGGGTTATCTTGTTTCCAGGCAACTGAACTTCTTTGTAGGCTACATATCTTTTACCTTCTCCATTCACATTCCCCTTGAATACATTTCCAAACTCTCCAGATCCAACTTTCTCTGTTGAAGGTAAATACTCTTGGGGTGAACACCCTTTTTTTCCTCGAAGGATCTTCTTGAGATTCTTCTCCATGTTGGACATTCTTACTTATTCGTAAGAAGTTTTTTCTTCTTACCAATAGGGATTTTAATTTATTTTTTTTGTACCTTAGGCATCAACCTCCTCATCGAGCTCCTCCTCAACCTCCTCATCCTCAGCCTCTGGGAGGTCTAAGCCCTGGAAGGCGAAAGAGGGAAGTCGTGTAGACTGCTCCAAGAGACACTGTTGGAGCCTCATAGTCACACCAAACTTGTTGTCGATGAACCAGATGCTGCTGATGTCGATGATGGCCATAACCTTCTGACCCTTTTCAATAGCATCCACCGAGGTCGGAGTGCGCTGCATGGTGTAGGCCTCGGAGACAAAGGTACCGTCAGGCTTTGTGGTAATCTTGAGCTTCATGGTGGAGGGGTACTGCTCCTTACCTGGGCGAACCATGGGCTTGTAGAGTGCTTCACGGAGGACCGCGACGTTGAACTCCTTACCAAGCCACTCCTTGGAGTTCTTGGCCACGGTGTTGACGATGATATCATCAAGTTCCTTCAACTTGGTGTGAACCTCCATGGCTCCCTCGTTATCCGCATCAAAAGAGAGGTCGAGGGAGTAGGTGGTGCGCCCGGTGCCCTCATCAGTAAAGGCACTGAGACCATAGGGTGAGCGCATGAAGGGGAGTTGCACGTAGAGTTTTTTGTTGCCGCCAGCGTTTAGGTAGACGGTCTTACCGCCATTCTTGTTCTTACGGAGGTTGGATAGGCCCACAGAGGCGGGGGAGAAATCGGAAATTTGTTGAATAGAGAGCGACATTGTTGGTTGGTTATATCTATCTTAGGAGGCAAGACTTTAAGTAAGTTTTTTTGTTGACATATATTAAATAAGTATGGGTCTCTTTAAAGACTGTGGATGTGGATGCAATGGTCAGAAGCAATACGACAAGTTTCTGACATCTGTTATTTCTGGTCTGACATTTTTCATTGTCGCCAACCCCGAAACATTCCGCCTCGTCAGGCGGGTGCTCGGTCCAATGATCGCAACCCCCAACGGCTGCCCGTCTACCTTTGGTCTCGTCATTCACGCGATCGTTTTCACGCTCATCGTTTGGGGTATGATGAATGTGAAAAAGGAGGGTGGTTCTAAACCAGCGTGTGGTGCCAAGAAAAAGGGTAAAAAGGTGTCGGTGGCGGCACCCGTTCCCATGGTTGACGCGCCATCCCCAGAACCAGATTTTGGTGAACCCACCATTGAACTTGTAGATAGTGGTCGCACCCTCGAACCAATGGGTCTCAATTCAGAGGGAACCTTATTCGATTAAAATTCATCATCGAACCCAATTTCATCGGAGGTATCATCCATCTTTCCATAATCGCCCACCCTCTTTTCGAAAAAATTCGTCTTTCCATCCAAGCTGATGTTTTCCATAAAGTCGAATGGGTTCTTAGAGCCCCATATTGGGGGTTGACCGATCTGCTTTAAAAGACGGTCGGACACGTACTCGATATATTCAGACATCTTTTCGGAGTTCATGCCGATGAGATTGCAGGGGAGGGCATCCAAGATGAACCCCTTTTCAATCTCGACAGCCTCCCTAACGATGGTGTGAATTGTATCCACGGATGGTTTAGTTCGTAAAAGTTTGAAGAGTTCAACGGCAAACTCTTGGTGGAGGCCCTCATCTCGGGAGATGAGTTCATTGCTGAAACAGAGGCCGGGCATCAGGCCCCGCTTCTTGAGCCAGTAGATGGCGCAGAAACTTCCAGAGAAGAAGATGCCCTCTACACAGGCGAATGCGAAGAGGCGTTCAGCGAAGGTTCGGGACTTTGTATCGAACCACTTTAGGGCCCAGTTCGCCTTCTTTTCGATGCAGGGTACAGTTTGAATAGCCTCAAAGAGGTGTTTTTTCTCAGTAGAATCTTTAATGTATTTGTCGATCAGTTTAGAGTACGTCTCCCCGTGGACCATTTCATTGTGGCATTGGTATGCATAGAATGAACGAGCCTCGGAGATTTGTACCTCGTCGGCGAAATTGTTATTGATATTCTCAAAAACAATTCCATCGGAGCCAGCGAAGAATGCCAGGATGTACTTGATAAACTTTTGTTCGTTATCGTTGAGTGTCTTCCAGTCATCCAAGTCTTTAGACAGATCTACCTCTTCCGCAGTCCAATTGGACATTTGAGCCTTCTTGTAGAGTTCCCAGAGGTGTGGATACTTCAGGGGGAAGACAGTAAATCTGTTGAGGGTGGGGGCTAGGATGGGTTCGTACTCTTCTTCGATGTATTCCTGGTATTCAAAGTAGTCTCCGACATGACGTCCATCAATAAATATTTGAGGGTAGGTTGCAGCTTTTCCATCACACAATTTCTTCAGTTCCTCCTTTTCTACCATGATCTTCTCGTATTCCAATCCCTCCGCTTCACTGAGGGCAACCGCGTGGTCACAATACTGACAACCTTCCTTCGAATAAATAGTAACTTTCATCTGTGATATTATCCCTGATTATTTTTTGTGAGAAAACTCTAAGTATGATTGTACCAAGTGAAATAAATGAAAACGATATAGTTAAGTTATTGGTTAACGAAGATGGGGTGGAAGACGAAATGTATGGTATCGTTGGGATGAACACTGGCCTGACCCTCGGCGTCCGCTATCTCAACCCAACTGAATTGACTTACAAGTCCGCATGTGTCTACAAATTAGACGACGAGGCGTTGTCCCCCGCCCCCTACGAAAGTCTAATGGAACATCACCCCAGTGGAACGACATTTCAAGATTTAGAAATGAAAGACCTGGGTTCCGATATGTTTGCTTACTACACTGAAATTGACGTGGAAGACAGCGACAGTGATATATATGACGAGGGGGAGTCTGGGTCCGACTTGGAGGGGTTTGTCGTACCGGATACGGAAATTGAGGGTCAGGATATCGAGGCACCACCGGGATACCGGGAGATTGACAGAGAATGGGCTGGATGGAAACCATCAACCTCTGGGGGGAAGAGTTTCAAGGAGACTGTAGATATGATTGAAATGCATGTTAAAAGCCTAAGTCTGTGATTGCGTTTTATTTTTTATAAAAAAAGTTCAGCATCTACAAAAGATGCTGGCAGCTATCTGGACTCAATTAGATTCATTATTACCTAAACAAACCGAAGAAAAGCCAGTTAATATACATATATGTCGTGAATGTTCGGGTACTAAAATTATTTCACCCGAAGGGTTACCAACGTGTTCCGAATGTGGTCTCGTAGATGACAGGTTTATTGATGACACCGCCGAGTGGACGAGTGGAATGACGGATGATGGAAAGGTGAATGACCCGGCGAGGTGTGGAAATCCCAATCCAAACCCGGATCTCTTTTCCCAAAATTGGGGGAAGGGAACTGTGATCTCAACCCAAAGGGGTTCCACCTATGAGAATAAACGAATGGCTAAAATTAACTTTCACATGTCTATGAATCATAAAGACCGTTCGCTCTTCCACGCGTACAAGGACATCGATGAAGCGTGTCATACCTTACCAGATTCAATCCTCAAGGATGCCAAGATGATGTATAGGAAATTTAATAATGAGAAGTTGACACGTGGCGCTGTACGCTTGGGTATAAAGGCAAACTGTATTTTATATGCATGTAAATTGGCAAAGTTTCCGCGGACAACCAAGGAGGTTGCGGATATGTTTGGTATCCAGTCAAAGGATATTAGTCGAACGACCCAAATATTCCAAGACGCTATAGCGGGGAAAACTGAGAAAAATTACGTGACCAAGGCTTTTGATGTGATGAATAGACTGTTGAACGCATTTGAAGTCTCCCGAGATGAGAGACTTCGGTGTAATAAAATGTGTGCAGCGACGGAGGACTGTGTAGATCTCATGAGTAAGACCCCTAATAGCGTAGCCTCTGCGATTATTTTTATGGTGTTGGGGAAAAGAGTCTCAAAGGTGGAGATGTGTGAAAAATGTTCTGTATCTATACCGACATTGAATAAAATAGAGAGTATTATAAAAAAACACTTAGAGGTTAAAGGTGAGATATAGAAAATGACAAAGTTGTTTCTCGCCACACCATGTTATGGTGGCCTTTGCTTAGAAAAGTATATGTCTAGTATTATCCAGCTTCAGCTGCTTTTAATAAAAGAGAATATTCAACTCTACCTCGACACGACTGAAAATGAATCCCTCGTTCACCGCGCCCGCAATGTATCCGTTGGCCGCTTCATGCAGAAAACGGACTGTGAATATTTTATGTTTATCGATGCAGATGTCCACTTCGATCCAGTCTCCGTCGTCCGCCTCGTTAGGTCTGGTCATGACCTCTCAGTGGCCTGCTACCCCAAGAAGGTGGTCATGTGGGATCAAGCCGCCAATGCGGTTAAAAGTGGCGACGATCGCGACATGTCCATGTTGTCCTCCAGTCTGGTTATCAACTTTGGTGCTAAAAACCGCCCCGTTGTGAATGGATTTATCGAAATTTTAGATGGTCCCACGGGTTTCATGGTTATTAAACGGTCCGTATTCAAGACTTTGGAAGAAAAGTTTCCAGAACTCTGGTGTAAGAATGATCACCAAAACAGGGATTTTGACGACTACCACGCCGCCTTTGATTGTATGATTGACCCAGAGACCCGTAGGTACCTCTCCGAAGACTACGCATTCTGCCGCCGTTGGCAGCAGGCAGAGGGTAAAATCTACGCCGATGTCAATACAACCCTGGGGCACGTTGGGAACCTCCCGTTTAGCGGGTGCCTGAATGATAGGCTTAAGGTTTAGAGTGTATTCAAATGTATGAATTTGGTAACTATCATAGTCACGCGTTCCAAGTCTTGTAGTGTGAAGACCCTCCACTCCATCCTTAAACTCAACATTCACTGTCTCCAAAAAAATGTCAATAATCAAATTGTATATGTGAATGATGACCCCTTTGAAAAGGCTGAGATGATTCAAAATCAAATGAAGAAGTGTGATCGTATCGTATTCATCGATTTTGGTATCAGTGTCGATAACGAATCTCTGCTCCAATGCTTTGAAGCACACGAGGGTGTGGGGTGTCTCGTATTCCCCGGTGTCCTCGAGGGTGTGGATTGGGACATGTTTAAATCCAAAGTGAAGAGCGACTCTGCCGAGCCCGTAAACCAGATGGGTCTCCACTTTGACACCTCTGTGGGGAAGAAGATTTCCGAGGACATTTATCAGGTATCACAGACGACGGCCAAGTGCTGGATGATGAATACCAAAAATGTCATCAAGCACATCAAGGATAAAAAAACAGGGGGTTGGAAAATCTCACCAAAAATGTTTGAAAAGTTCAAAGAACGTGGTGTGAAAGTAAATGCATTTTCAGCATCTAAGTTAACTCTAACTTACACACATGAATGTATAAGTAACATCTTAAACGCCGCTGGTGTAAAAGTCAATTAAAGTTATACACCCACATAAAAATATGTCCATTGATAATGATTCACCACTTTACAAACATGTTGTGAATTATATCCATACCTGTTGGAAGAGTAAAGACTACTTCCCGGGACCCCAACCCATATCGATTGAACGCCGACACTTTCCAATTCTCAAAGGTGCAGAGTACCTAGTATGTGAGAAGACGGATGGTGAGAGATATATGATGGTTGCCCTCATGTTCCAAGGTAAAAAGAAATGTATCTTTGTCAATCGCTCGTTCAACATGTTTGAAGTCTCAATCAACCTGAAAAAGGTGGCCTATGAGGGAACCATTCTCGATGGTGAACTGTACGAGAATACCCTCATGGTATATGACGCAGTTTTCGCCAATGGTGAACCAGTTTGGGATTTGAATCTAATGTTGAGACTGGAAGCATGTAAGATTGTAACTGGGTCTATAATCTATATGAAACATGACAAGTACCGTCTCAAGGTGAAGACGTTTCATCAAATGAGGGACTACGATAAGTTCTTGGACGTGTACCTCCCCACCGTTACTCAACGCATCGATGGACTCGTTTTCACTCCAGTTAACGAACCTGTGAGGATTGGTACCCACGAGACGATGTTCAAGTGGAAACCAAAGGAGAAGAATACTGTAGACTTTCTCATGAAGAAGGAACCTTCATGGGAAGTACCAGGCACTGTTGGTGGTCCCTTAGCGTGGAGACTCTATGTACAGGAAAAGGGGAAGCTCGTTTTTGAATCTGAAGTTGCAATGGACTTGATGAATGAACCATGGTTTGAGGAGGGGGCCATCGTTGAATGTGAGTTTGTTGACGATGGGAAGCGTATGTGGTGGAGACCCCTAAAGAGGAGGACGGATAAGACGCACCCCAACGGTAGAAGGACATTCTACCGAACGATTGTCAATATTAGGGAGGACATCAAGATTCAGGAGTTTTTAGATTGTAAACCATAAAGTAGTATCCAGCCTCTTCGGGTAATGGACATATTTTAATATCATGATCGTTTATAAAATGCCACTTGTTTCTACATTTTACAAATGATGCGTAGTGTCCATCGTTTTGGTCACCCTCGTGAAGTGCGGTCGCCACGAGATTATATTCAAATGAATCGATAATAATAGTCTCTATAATCTTGATGTTGCTCTTGGCGTCAAATGAAATCATCAAAACTTGGGGGAGCTCCGAAAAGAGGGATCGCGTCGTAGCCACGTTGTGCACCTTACCCTCGGTGTCCTCAAAGTTTTCTAGTACATTCCAATCCATACTCTTCTTTAGCATCTCCCCCAACTCGTTACCATCGGAAGTCACCAAATGAACACTGAAGGGTTCCTCACTCGTTGACTTTCCACCGGGCCAAATAGTTTCTTGAACCTTCTTACCATAAAACCAGGGTTTAATGAACGGCTGCGATCGTTCAAGGATGTCTATGATGCATAGGATTGCTTCCTGTACATCGTGTTGCTCACTGGACTTAAAACGTGGGAACTCTTCTCGGAATCTAGCTAAGAGTGTTAAGAGAGATAGTTCTGGACGACCGCTCGTCCAGTAGACGGTGACAAATTTAGAATACACCTGGGTAAATCTACATTCCCCTTCGTATGGGTTTTTCAAAAAGTAGTTTGTGAGAACTGGTGTATGTAGAAGGCATTGAACAGCTGTATTAAAATAACAGGTGTTCCCCAGGTTGATAAAACCTTTCATTACATTTTATCGATAAAAAAGGCTTAAGTAAATGACGCAAATTGTAAATGTTAAGTAAAAATCACAATGGATATTAAACATATAACTGATACCATCCTTCCCTCCTTCGAGGCCCTAAAGACCGAAGAGAACATCGAGGTTGAAATTCGCCTCGGAAAGCACAATGGTTCCCTCTTCGACACTAATGTCGGGAAGGAGACCTGGGAACGCGTCCTAAAGGGGTTGAAGAACTACGACGGGTGGGAGTCCACCAACTACACCGAGACTGACGTGTACTATAACGATAACAGTAATGTACGGATCACCTCCAACGAAGACACGGGGGAGCAGACGATGATCCAAAAAATCAGTGTCGTCAAGGAGGACTTCAAATGCGATCCCCTCGATGTGAGGATGTGCATCGCTCGGGAGATCCCCACCTCGGGGGAGTACGAGATGGATAGGAAGAGGACGAAGACCCGCCACTCCTTCGTGCGCAAG
>Ga0213868_10002594_pt1 | contig 17240 bp, 9 predicted proteins | sample PICome_9_FD_160087 | JGI IMG/M metagenome (GOLD analysis project Ga0213868, IMG submission 160087) | Coastal seawater microbial communities near Pivers Island, North Carolina, United States - PICO127 | ecosystem: Environmental > Aquatic > Marine > Coastal | place: USA: North Carolina | collected...
GGGAAAAGGTCTACACATCTTCTCACTTGCGCGCGCAAAAAGAAGCGGGGGTCGCTTTTGTTCTCTCGTCTTTTGCGCGAAAGAGCAGCGCGATACTCTCTCTGTGTATTTTTCTCGCGGGGCACTTTGAAAGTCATCGGAAGAGTACAACACATCTCATCCGTCATGGGCGCGAAACAATCATCTCAGGACGACGCCGGTCGAGAAAACCTCGACGCGCTGAAGGAAGAAATCGAACGATTGCGAAAAGCTTTATCCGAGGAAGAAGAGAGGAAGAAGACCACCAGAGAAGAAGACAAAAAGACCACGAGCAAAACGACGAGCGCTCCTATTCAGGTCGACGATCGAGAGTTGGAGAAACGCTTGCTGTTGCAAACGCAGAGCGATGGCGAAGTCGATTCCGCGTCGTTCGCCTCGCAACACGCAGTCGATCCGAAACGCATCGTTGGCATCATCAAATCTTTAGCCGCATCGAACGTGGTCGTCTTCTCGGAAACAGACAAGAATACGCTGAATTTAACGGAAGAGGCGATGAGTTTTATCGAAAATGGGAGTCCAGAAGCGAGAGCGTTCGATTTCGTGAAGAGTAAAGGCAAGAACGGCGTCTCTTTACCGGAGTTTAAGAAGCTGGAGAAGACGATATCGGAGGTTGGGTTTAAGCAAGCGATGCAGCAAAAATGGTTGGCGATGGATAAAGCGACGAATTCAGTCGTCGCGAAAGTGGAGGAGATTACGGATACGTGTCGAACGTATTTGAGGATGATTAAAGAGGGGAAGAAAGAGGAAGTGCCTGCGAAAGAGTTGGACGCGTTGATAAAGAAGAGAAAGTTGGCAAAGGTGGAGACGTGGAAGGAATACGCGGTGAAACGAGGGCCGGAGTTCGCGTTGGAGAGGAAAAAGTTGGAACACGATTTGACGAAGGAGATGCTGGCGAACGGGGCGTGGAAGACGGCGACGTTTAAAGAGTACACTTTAGTCCCTGGAGCTGGGAACATCCCAGCGAGTGGTCACGTTCACCCGTTGTTGAAAGTGAGAAGGGCGTTTCGCGAGATTTTCTTACAGCTCGGGTTTAGCGAGATGCCGACGAACAACTTCGTCGAGTCTGGGTTTTGGAACTTTGATACGTTGATTCAACCTCAACAGCATCCAGCGAGAGATGCGCACGATACGTTTTTCATGAAGACGCCGGCTAAGGCGAACTTTGCGCCGGAAGAATACGTCGAGAAAGTGAAGAAAATGCACGAAGTCGGCGGTCACGGATCGGTTGGTCATAACTACGCGTGGAAGAGAGAAGAAGCGGATAAGAACATTTTGAGAACGCATACCACGGCAGTATCGGCGAGAATGTTGCACAAATTAGCAGAGGATGGGTTTAAGCCGTGTAAACTGTTTAGCATTGATCGCGTGTTCAGGAACGAAGCGGTGGACCGAACGCACTTGGCGGAGTTTCACCAAGTGGAAGGGGTTGTCTGCGATAAAGGATTGACTTTAGGAGATTTGATTGGGGTGATTAGGCAGTTTTTCGCGCAGTTGGGAATGACGCAAGTGAGGTTTAAACCCGCGTTTAATCCGTACACGGAGCCGAGTATGGAGATTTTCGCGTTTCACCCGATGTTGGGCAAGTGGGTCGAAGTCGGAAACTCAGGAATGTTCAGACCGGAAATGTTGTTGCCGATGGGTTTGCCAGAAGATGTCAGCGTAATCGCGTGGGGTTTAAGTTTAGAACGACCGACGATGATCATGTTCGGAATTGACAACATTCGCGATTTATTCGGGAGCAAGATGCAGTTGCAATCGGTCAAGAATAACCAGTTGTGTCCGCTCGGCTTGGAAAAGTAAACATTTGTTATACATACTAATCTTACATATGATCACTCCTCTAACTTACTGTACTAGATGCGTGCATACTATGCGCTATTGCGTTGATGACTATACGCGAACTTCCTTCGTCTCTTTACTATTATAAGCTACCTACCTTACGCGACTTTTTTGCCCAGAGTCTCTTTCAATTCGATCCATCTCGAGAAGAAATCCGTCGAGCGATTCGACTGGTGCCAAAACGACGCGCCGATAAAATCTTCGTTTCGAATCGTCCGTAAGTTTTCGCACTTATTGGAAATTGCTTCGAGTATTGGAGGAATCGTTTTCTCTTTATTGAAGAGTTCGTTTCGTAGCTCGACGCCGCGTTTGGACTGTTTCGTCCAAAGCGATTCGTTCGTAAACGAGTCCACGGCTGCAGTCGCAAACGCCGCCGGAGTCACGCAATCAAACGTACCGCCCCAGTTGGCTTTGATGGCATCCATGTTATCGCATCCATTCTCAAAAATACCTGGAACCCCGATACCTTCGCCACCAATCGGTGTCGTGATAACCGGCGTGCCGTATTTGAACGCCTCGATAATTTTCCCCTTAATCCCTGCCCCGAATCGCAACGGCGCAAGTAACACTTTCGCCGTTGATAACGTTTCGCCAATATCTTTGCAAAAGCCTTTGACAAAGAAGCCGTTCTTCGCGTCGTTTAATTCATCGACGTGTTTGGGTAAACACGTGGCGCCGAAAGCGTGAAATTCCGCGTTTGGCAGTTTTCCTCGAATCAGAGGCCAAATTTCTTTCTTTAAGTATCTCAACCCATCGACGTTTGGCGCGTGATTAAACGTTCCAATCGAAACGAATACATCTTTTCTATCTGCGAACGGCGTGATGATACTCTTCGTATCGATCGTTTCGAAAAACGGCGCCAAACACAACTTCTCCTTCGGTACGCCGCACGCCGCGTGCAACAGCTCCAGCTCAGCGGACGAACAGACCAACGTCAAATCCGAGCGGAAAATAGAGCTAATCTCTCTCGCAAAATCGTCATCCGTCGCTTCTGGTTTCGCGTTTATCGATCTTTCAATCACATTACTAGTATCACCACTACCACCACTACTCTCCAAACCGACGATCCTCGCCCTCTCTCGCCTCAGAGCGTGGCAATCCTGCATATCCAACACTCGCAAAGCGTCCGCGCACATCTCTCGCACCCGAAACGAATACGCTTCTTCCGCTAAAAATCGATCGAAAACGACCACGTCGATTGGATTCCTTTTCCCGCACTCCTCTAAAACAGTTTTAAACGCATCCTCGCGATTCGGTATCGCGTTCGCGTAAAATTTTACCCCTCTTTCCACCAACTGTTTGTTCACCTCCCTGTTTTCTTGCTCGTCCATTTTTGAAGCGCACGCGTAGTGCACGTCCGAAAATCCAGCTTTTAAGAAACCTTCCATCAAATCGCGCGTGCGAACGCCCGCCGCGGAGGTTTCTGGTGACAAAGGGACGAACGAGAGGAAGAGGACGGCGCCTTTTTTGCGCGCGTTGTTCACCCCCTCGTGGTTTTGGTCCGCCACCGCACCGATGGAACGACGACGAGTTGGACGATGATGACGACGGTACTTCTTATCGCAAAACGACGCATTCATTCCAGAGAATGCGACGACGTGACGCATTCTTTTCACCGTCGTTGTTATTCGCATTCTCGCGGCGCGTGTGAGCGTGGTGGTGCGCATTTTATATGAATTGTGGTGTACTTGTTTCATGAAGAAAAAAGAAGCTTTTGCGGCTTTTGCGTAAGAGCGCGAAGAAGAAGAAGAAGAAGAACGCGTGGTATATAACACGATGGTGTTCATGTGCTGGTATTATATAACAACGTATGTTTATGTTTGAAATTTGTTTGTTCGTTTGTTCGTTAAAAAGCGCGAGCAGCGGTTGGATGATTCGAGGCGCGAAAAGGTCGCCCAAAAGTCACATCTCGTCGTCGTCGTCGTACTATTTATTCTTGACTCTTCTTTCGAAGCGCTTCCAACTCGCTCTCGATGGCGTCGCTCACCGGTCTTCCTTCCGGCAAAGAACCACCCCCACTTCCGCTTTTCAACCCTTTCATGGCGTTTAACTCATCCTCCACGCTCCCGGTTTCCAACATTTTAAACTGCTCTTCCAACGCGTCCGACGCGGTCAACACCCCCACGGCTTCCGCCTCCGCCTCCGCCGCTAACACTTTCTCTTCCATTCTCTCAAACGCGCTCAACGCGCTCGAAGTGCTCACGCCTTGCACCATATCCGCGACCGCTTTATTCGTCTTTGCACTCGCCGCTCGCGCTTTCAACGTGTCCTTCTTCGACTTGGCCTCCGCCATCTTCGTTTCCAACACTCTCGTATTCGCCACCAACTTCTCCACCGCTTCTTTCTGCAAGAGCAAATTTTCCTTCATCCCGTCTGCGTTCTCCTGGTACGATTTGCGTCTCGTCAACGCTTCTCTCGCTAAATCGTCGTCTCCTTTTTCAATCGCCAGCTGTGCTCGCTTGTACCAATCGTCCGCGGTCTTTTGCGCCGAGTTATATTTGTTCTCCAATTGCTTCTGCGACGCCATCACTTGCGCGGTGGCTTGCCGCATCTTGATCAAATCTCCGTTCATTTCGTTCACGGTTTGGTCCAAGATTTTTTCCGGATCCTCCGCGGCGGTGATGAGCGCGTTCGCGTAGGAGGAGATCACGCGCGTAAATCTGGAGAATAAGTTCGCCGAAACGGTCAAGGAATGCGCCGCTCTTTTATTAGAGTTTCTCCTTCGCTCTGGTACACCTGAAGCATCAGAATCTTCGCGATGACGACGACGGACACAAAAAGAGGAGGAAGATGAGGAGGCGTTTTTCCCGGTCATGAATCGAGACGTTCTCATCACAGATTTCGCGGAGAAAAAGGTGCGCGGGTTGTTTGACATCATCGTCATCGTCATCGTTTGCGTGCGTTTTGTTGCGTATTGCGTGTGTTTGTGTGCGCGTTTACCGGAGTGGAAAGTGGCGCATTTTGGAGGATAAAATGGAAGAAATGTTTCACATTTTACACGTACACTTACCTAAAAGAGAAGATGTCGTCGAGAGCTTTGCGACGCGCTTTGCAGCAGCGAGAGGAGGATCCGGACGGCGCGTTTGCTGCCAGCGCTGCGAAGAGGTCTTCTTTTGATTCTTCTTCTTCTTCTTCTTCGGAAGGGAACGACTCCGATTTGGACGAGGGGAGGAGGCAACCGAAGAAGAAGAACAACGAGAACGCGTTCGCGGCGTTTTTGACGATGGATGACGACGACGACGAAGAAGAGAAAGAAGAAGACGAAGAAGAAGAAGACAAAGCGATGATGGTAAAGGTCAAAAAGGAGACTTTTGAGAAGACAAAGCGCACGATTCAGACGAAGAAAAAGAAGAAGAAGAAGAAGAAAGAGAAAGAGGAGGAGGATGAACTCGAGGCTGCCTTGAGAGATATTGGAATAGAAGCGCCGAACGCTCGGGTACCGGACGACGAGGAGGAAAAGGAAAAGGAGGAGAAAAATAGGAAATCGAGAAAACGATGGGACGAGTTATTCGCGTGCGACGTTCGGAAATTAAAAGCGGAAGACGAACTGAGACGGATGTTTATGAGTCCGTCGTCGAATGCGGTAGGCGGAGAGTTTAGCGGTAGCGGTAGTAGTAGCGGTAGCGGCATCTTCGCGAGACCGAAGAGCGGATGGTCGAACAAGTCGCGAGCGATCGGTTTGGCGATGAAGAAGACAAAAAATCTGGAGGAGAAGTTTAGAGGCGATTTTGCCTACGAGGAGGACGTAGGGGGCGACGGTGAAGTATCGTATTATCAGTTTTCGACTGGAGCCGCGTACGAAGACGCGAACGAGTTGTTTGAAAAGGCGAGAGAAACGCACGATCCGAGAGCGATTACGCATCTTTTAATGAAGTATCCTTTACACGCGGAGTCGTTGTTGGCGATCAGCGACGTGCACATGGTCGTTGGCGATGCCGATAAAGGGTCAGACGCTATCGAGCAATGCTTGGCGGCGTTTGAGAAATCTTTTCATAAAGATTTCATCGCAGACGTGAAGAAGGGGACGGCGAGGATTCCCATCGATCCGCCCGGGAAAGCGTTCATCGACGAAGATAAAGACGAAGACGAGAGCATTTTCGACGTGATTGATGAATTGAGCGATCGTCGCGAGAAATTAGAAGAAGCCATCGAGATGTGGGACCGATCGAGAGAGAAGACGTTTTTAAAAGCGTTGTTCAAACAGACGTGTTCGTTGACTCGAAGAGGCTGTTACAACGCCGCGTTGGAGGTTTCCAAGATGCTCTTTAGCGTCGAGCCGAAAGATTACTTTTGCGTCGGCTTTATCATCGATTACGCGGCAATTCGGTCGGAGAAATTAGAGTGGTTGGAAGAGTTTCTCGCATCGCTTTTAGAACGACGAGTGTCGCCGTTCGACATGTGGTATCGACCAAATTTTTCTTACTCTTACGCCATCTGTTTGAAATTGCGAGACGAGCAGAGTAAGATAAAGTCAAACAAAGCCGACGAAGCCATGCGTCAAGCGATCATGCAACACCCGTTAGCGCTTTACTTCTTAGTCGAAAAGCTCGATTTGAAGACGCGAGACGTGGAATGGTTCGAAATTATCGAGCGCTCGAGTTACTTTGAAAAAACGACCACTTCCAACAACGCGAGCTATGAATTCGCGTGCAAACTCTTCGCGGAGAGACATCATTACTTGTGGCGACCGGAACGCATTCTGTCCTGGATGAAAGCTATCGCCCGTAGCGTCTGCGAAGAGTACGAGAGAATGAATATTATTTTGAACAGACCGACGAGTAGCGAGGAATGGAAGCACGAGGAAGAAGAGCGCGACAAAATCTACGCGGAATTGAACTCTGTGACGTGGCAAATGACGCGAAACGCAAATCTCGAAGTGAAAGAAGGAAGAAACGTCGCGAGTATGTTTTCTCACGTCTCTTTCGAGGACTACCAAGACGTCGTGAAAAGACAACTTCCCGAAGACGACGAGAATCCATTCTTGGCGCCGGCGCCACAACAACGCAACAGAAACGAAAACAACCGGCACGCCGCGATGGATGATATGAACAACAGGTTGAACAATATGAACAACAATCTCGCGCTCATCGCGGATGCGGCCGAACGATTTGCTGCCAGAGATAATAACGTCGAATGGCGAGAAAATGGAATACCGGAAGAGGAGCTCCGAAACATCGCGGAAACGCACGGCCGTGGGAACGACCCCGGCGCGATTGGAATGATGCGCGCGTTCTTCGCCACGTTATTCCGCGGCGACGAAAACAACGGCGATTTTCAAAACGATAGATTGAGAGACGCGTTGCAACGACAACAACAACATCAATAACATCAACAACGAGGAGGAAATAAGGAGGAAATTAGAATTTTAGATTGAAATGAATACAGATAGCAGCATCGTAGGTACTCGCTCGCTTCGCATGAATCTCGCACATACATACGAAAATACGTCAGAAAATGAAGCACAAAACTGACGTCAACGGAGACAATGGAGAACACTCCATCGTCCCGCACATCCTCCCGCGCGGCTACCGCGCGGTGAACAAGCGAGGCACGATTCACACGACTTTACGTTTGCGAGAAACCAGCGTGCCGAAGAAACCTGGGAGGCACGTGCACAGAGAAAGAGCGTTTTATCGCGCGATTGTTCCGGACAACACGGTACGTTTTCCCCGTTAAAATGGTCTCGAATTGGATAACACACGTTTTATACCTCACACGAATACGACGCCTCTTTTATCAACTCTGACGAAATATGTTTCTCACTCTCCTCTCAGATACAAGCGACGTCGTTTCCCGACGTCCACGTGAAACGGTTCACCGATTGCGGTCGGTACCTGGTCTGTTTCAGTCGAAACTTGTGCGACGTTTTAGTCTTCCGGTATCGAGGGATATCGCGAGGGTACGAAAAATGTCGCAAGCGAGAACTGGGGAAGGAAGACGCGATGCGAGAGATTAGCAAACATTACTCGAACTTTGAGAGCTATTTTAAACTCGTATCGACGGCGAGTTTATCCGCCATGGCGCAAGCGAACGACGAATCGTTTTGTAGGGATTTTTTGTTGACGGCGAGAGGAGGGAAGTATTTAGTCGTGGCGTCGAGCACGCAGGTGGATTCGAGCGCGAATACGAATGCGAATGCGACGACAACGAATGCGGGTGTAGGTGGGAATAATAATAATAACAACAACAACAACAACAACGAGAATAGGAACAGAACGGCGGCGGCTGAAGCGGTGTCGTTATTAGAGGGACAAGAGAATGTAGATGCCATGAACGATTTGAGCGTATTCAACGCGTTGCCGACGATTGAATCGATTACGTTTCACATCATTGAAACGAAAAGCGGAGAGATTGTGGACAGTAAAATGTTCTCCAACGATTTTATGAGGTTAACGAGGAACCAATGCGCGACAATTTACAAGGACACGTCGTTAGCGATCGTCTCGTTGAAACACAAAAGTTGCACGTTTTTAGATATCAAGGAGAACGGGAAGTTGGAGGAGAAATTCACGTTAGGGTCGTACTGCGAAGCCGGGGACGAGGAAATTTTAAAGCAAATGGACGAAACGCAAGCTTTAGAGGAGAGTGCGAATAACCGGCGACGTGGTGGACGATATAACGCCGATGACCGGGAGAGTCTCACCGCTGCTGATGGCGTTCCCAACATTCGAAGAAGCTCGCGACAGGACAACAACAACAACAACAGGAGCATCACAGGCTTGACGCAAAAGCTTCTCGTTCACCGATTCCTCGATGCCTTGTGCAAGTGCGAAGTCTACGACAGCCCAGAAGAACTCCGAAACTTTCACAAAAACTTTGAAAAGTTGGCTCGATTAACCTTAGTCCACGCTCGACAGCTCGACGATTCGCTCTTGCTCTTGAAATTTGTCCCGGCGGAGGCGGTGCATCAAATTGTATTCGCGAACCAGTCGACGCATTTAGATAAACTCAGACGACGGTTTGACGATTCAACGCACAGGGCGGTGTTGACGATATACGATTTAGAGAAGAGAACATTCTTGCACGTCGTTCCGTGCTCCGCGATTGAAGCCATGAACGACGACAATCAAACGATGACTACGTTTCTGGGATCGAACAACAACGCGGGAATCGCGGCGACGCGAGCGGCACAGCCGGCGAACACGTTTGATAGCTCCTCGCCGTTTAAGAATGAAGAAGAAGAGGCGGTGTTCTTCTCTCCCACGCACGGTTTAAACATGTGGCAACGTCTAGCGGGAGGGAGGAGAGAAGACATGGCGAAATCCTTCATTCGCGACGGTATTCTCAACGCGCCGAACGAGTTGACGTTGCTAGGTAACGCCGCGAGTTTACTTTTGAACGTCGATGCGGCTTCGGATACGAGTCAAAGCCGTTCGATAAGCCCTTATTTTGATCGTAGCTTGTTTCATTACGACGAACGAAACGTCTCTGCGATGTGCGTCCCGAAACCTCGAGCGGAATTCGGCGTGAAGTTTACGCCGGTAGAACCAGAAATGGAAAACGTCCCCATCGACGGCATGGAAATCGGAACCTTGTTATCGGTAGGGAAGAGATTTACGCTCCGCGCAGCCTCTTTGGACGATACCATCTTACAATCTCGTTCAAAGAGACACTGTGCGTACGTTTTTCATCCTTCAGATCCGTTCGCGATGAGCATCATGCAAAGTTTCATGCAACCGAGTCAGATGTGTTTTCACACGCGTTTGGCGCCGGGCACCGAGAAATTCTTCGACTTTGCGCCCCACGTCGGGGAAACGAGCAGTCACGTAGCGCAACAACGATAGCAGATAATAGAAGTTATAGATAGATAGAGAAAGATGCGTGTGGTCTTTACAAAAAGAATAATAAATACAGTCGTACTTTGTTGTACAAAATCTCTCTCCTCAAACACATCACGGCGCTTGCAACACGCCGTCCACCAACTCTCTCAGCGGCATCATCTCTTCGCTACTAATCAAACTAAATTCTACCGCAAAATACACAAAATGTTTAAATATCGTGTTCAAATGTTTCTCCGCTTGCAACGCGCAAATAATCTTGAAGTGCGAGTGGTACAAATGCGCGTACACTCGAAACAACCTCGCCGCGATTTTCTTCACCCTCTTCTTAAAATCCCGCGGGAACGCGTCGCCTTGCTTCTTCGGGAATATCTTCTCGTCGTCGATTTGCTTCTCCACCCATCTGAACAGATACCCGCAATACACCGGCGCAGAACACTCCATCGGTTTCATAACTTCCTCCCCGTCCATCCATCGGTACTCAAACTTCGGCCCGGCGCACATCGTCGGACACGTCTTCTCCGTGCAGTGTTCCGTGTTGACCACGTCGTAGAGGAAAACCAGCGCGTTAAAAAAATCAACCACGTTCACCGCGATCCATTCGAGTTCGTCTTCACCTTTCGGTAATTTCACCGCGTCGCGTAACGACCCGTTATTTCCTAACGTCGAGTTGATGTGCGCTTGCAATTCGATGCCTTTTTGCCCGACCGGGATTGGTTTCTTCCGGAACGTCGATTGGATGTTGTTCGTCTGGCTTTTCGTGTTCCCCGTCGCGCTACCGTTTCCCGATGATTGAGCGGAAGCACCAGCAGAGGAGGCAGATAAAAAGGAGGACTTCTTGGACGCGTTGTTCGACGTTTTCGCGTTGGTGTCCTCGCTTTTATTGGAGCTGCCACCGCCTCTCTTTCCGGACGAACCGAACGAGAACATGATGAGTGAGATTTTGTGTGTGTTTTTGTCGAGCGAAAAGGCAGTTGTTTTACTTTATTTACACATTTTTTATAGGCAACGCTTCACACATCTCAATCTATACATCACACCTTCTGAATACTATCTTCGTTATGATATAGCATTTCATCATTTGAGCTGTTTATTGACTGAATTCATCTTCTTTTTCCCTCGGCCGACTCGGTAGTCGACGTCTTTCTGGAGGAACACGTAGACGCAGTCGTCGACGCCGGAGCGGAAGGAGAGCATTTCGAGGTCGAGGTAGGAGACGACGAGAGATTGGTAGGTGGCGAGTTCGTTTTCGTCGAAGAGTTCGTTTTCGTCGGCGTCTTCTTCTCCTTCGTCGGCGTCGTTGGCGGCTTTTTTGTTGCGCTTCATCTTAGTCTTATTCTTCTTCTTACCGCCGCCGCCGATGGGGATGAAGCCGAACAATTTCGTTTTCGGCGGCGAGAGGGCGAGCGCGTTCGTGCTCAAGACGGTCAACTCTCCGGTCTCGGAACTTTGCGGCCAGGAGCGGAGTATTTCGTAGCGCATCTTATTTTTCGGTTTCTTGTCGTCCTCGATTTTGATTAAATCGTCGTCGTTGGCAAACACGTCGACGGCGAAATCAATGGTGCCTTCGCTCCGTTTGTTCCGCGTACCGAATATTCCGCGTCTTTTTCCAACTCTGAGAAGGTCGGTGTCGTTAGTGAAAGCGAGCGACCACTGGCCGTTGATAAGAGTGCTTCGCGTGGGCGTTTTCGTGTTGTTCATGGCTTCGAGTTTACGCAAGGTCACTTTAAAGTCTTCGAGTTGTTCTTCGGTGACGTCTCCGTTGCGACCGGAGTCTAAATTAAGCGCTTTCTTGATGACTTCTGCTTTGAGCGCGGCGATTTCGGCGTTACGTTGCATCATTCTAGCTTCTGGAGAGGTGAGCGTTTGGACCGTTTTCAACGCCGAAGCCGCAAACGCCGCGAGGAAGTTGTTGTTGTTTTCAGCGCCCGACGCCGCGGGAGTCTTTTCCTTTTCTTTCTCTTTAAGTTGCTTCTCGTCCTTCCACGCGACGGAGTTATCCTCGCTTTTAATCGGTTCTTTCCACGCCGCCTTCACTTCCGATTCTGTCTTTTCTTCTTTCACGACCGATTTCTTCTCTGCCTTCGTCTTCTTAAAGCTCGCGGAGGCGGACTTATAGCTCTTCACGCCTTTCGTCGCCGGCGGCGATTTCTTTGGAGTTGCGGTTGGGAGCGAAAACTCTGGCTCTTCCAACATCGGTTCGATCAACGCGGACGAAGGCGCAGCAGTTGATGTCGTCGCCTTCGGTGTCGGTGTCGGTGGCGATGAAGCAGCGGCAGCAGCGGCTAATCTCTCAGCCTCTGCCAACTTTCTCTTTTCAAACTCCAAGCCTCTCTGAAGTTGCGCCAGGCGCTCAGTTAATTCCGCCGCTTTTGGTTCTAACGCCTCGCACTCTTCGCCTTTGCAGTCGTCCAAACTCGATGAAACACGTTCTGCTTCCAATATGGCCGCTTTCGAGGCACTTTCGGCAGCGCGAACGGCAGCTTTCGCCGCTAATTTTTTCTTTGCCGCCGAGGCTTCGTCGCTTTTACTTTCGTCGCTCAAGCGCTTGGCGTTTTCGGCATCCATCTCCGCGCGTCTTTGCGCGAGGTCCGCGCTTCCTCCTCCTTGCGCGGCACGCACAGATTTCACGACGGGTTTGACGACGGTTTTCATGATTTTCTCTTCGAATTCTTTCTTATCGAACTTTTCGATTTCAGCTTTGACTTTTGAGATGGTTTCCGAAAGGTTCGCTCTCGCGAATTCAGTCGCCTCTTTCGTGACGATTTTGAATTCGCTGCTTTTCTTTGTCATCGACGGTTTCTTTTTAGCTACGTTTGCTGTTGGTACTGTTTCTGCTACTTGTGTTTTCGCCATTTGCGGTGGTGATACATATTTTCCTTCTTCCTCTTTGTTTTCTTCGTACTCGTCGGCGGCGGCGAAAACAAACTTTTCGATGGCCTCCCCGACAGCTCCTTCCTCGTTCGTCGCGTTCGTGGTAAACGTCGCCACTTTCTTTACGCTATCCTTCGCGTTCGCAACCGCTACGCTCGTTCCCGCCATTTTCAGTAAATCCAAATCATTCTCGGCGTCTCCAATGGCTAATACATTTTCCATCTCGACGTTCAAAATCCTCTCGCACGCGCGCTTCACCGCGGCGCCTTTCGAAGCGCCCTTCGGCAAAAACTCTAACATACCATCAACAGCCACGGTCATATCGACGTCGTAATTTCCCAACATTTTCTCCGCTTCCTCGCGAAACCGCGCAAAGTTTTCATATTTACTCCCGTTCGTCTCTTCGTCCCAAAATAAAATCATCTTGTTCGGTTTCTTTTCGTACAATGACAACTTTGGCACAGATATCGGCTCAGCTTCGCCGTACTTCATCACCAAATCCGTCTGCGCGTCTCTCTTCTCGCAAACAATCTTCTCCTCGCAAAACGCGACGACTGAAATACCGCGAATGCGACAGTACCCGCAAATCGCCTCCGCGGCGATCGCCGGCAACGTCAACGACTCCAACACGTTCCCAAGACCATCGTACGTGACTGTCCCTTGCACAAACACGCCCGGAACGCCTTCGTCTTGGTTCAACTCCGAGAACAATTTCTCCGCCCACGGCCCTCGAGTTTTCCCAGTCGCGATCATCGTCGGCACTTTCCTCTCCACAAGCGCTTTTTTAATCATCGCTTCCGTTGTCCCGGTCAAACTAAAACCATCCGCGTTTGTGACTAACGTTCCGTCCACGTCCGAACAGATGACTTTGACGACTTTAAAGTTCTTTTTCTTCGTAAACATCTTCGCATTATTCGTAGTATTCAAAGTCGCATCAACATCAACATTTTCATCATCATCGCTCGAACCACTACTCCTCGCGACGACGTCCGAGGACGATATCACCGCGTTCACGAGAACACCAAAACCTCTTCTCCCACTCAGCTTCTTCTTCTTTAACTTCTTCTTCTTCGTGCAAAAAACGCATGACGACGCAAAGCCAGCGTCACCACCACGACGTTTCAAAACCGGCTGCAGATTCCCATCATCATCTTTGCGAGAAGAAACAGAGACAGAAGACCAATTCTTCTTCAAACGAGAACGGCGACTTTGATACATCCGAGAAGAAGAACAACACCTACTCTCGATCATCTGCTGGGGGGAGAGCGACACAGAAACCGAAGAAAACGACATGTTTATTCAAAGTTTCTCTCAAGTATTTGCTTTAAAATTCCGTAGACTCAAAGTTCCAATTACTCGCTCGATCCGTACTCAAACAGTTCCAATTCTCCTCGAATGACTCGCGGTGATCCGTACTCAAACTCTCCTCGCGATTCCAGATGCAGAGTATGCACGAATGGCGCGACTTAAACCCCAGAAAATACGGAGGGTATTCCTCTATGAATGAGGGAAAGTGAAGGAAAATGTGTGGCCATTTTTAACGTGAAATTTAGGGTTTGCAAAATTTTCGTGGCTGGAAATGCACTCGAGATACTCTTCTTCTTTGTTGTACTCCTTTCTTTGCGAAAAGAGTACTACGTGCGTATGTAGACGGCGACGAACATATTTCTTCTAAGAAATGATGATGCTGATGCTATTTTACTTCTCCAAATCCTCCTCCTTTTTCGAAACTCGTGTCTTTCGAAACTCTCTTCGAAAAGTCTCCGAGAACAGATACAAGATAGGCCATCGGAGCGCGAGCTTTTCCTTCTCTTCCTCCTTGAAATTCGTAAGCGAGAAGTTTCGCGCGAACATTTTCTTCTCTTTAAAATACGCGAAAGTCGTCCCGCACAAAACGAAGGCGAAACCGACGAGCGCGTACCCGTTCTGCAGAACGCTTCCCGTCCTCGCACCGGAAAGCCCCGGCGGGGGCCCTCCGTACGTCGTCACCGATTCCACGTAGTGGAAGTTACTGTACGAGTTTTCACCGCGACGTTCTTTCCGAATCTCTCTCTTCTTTTCGACCGTTCTGTTGCTCGGAAGAGATGGTCCCAAATCCTCGCGAGCGTCGTTTCCTCTTCCTCCTCCTTCTTCTTCGAACATCGTCATCCTTTTTCGAGCGTTGAGAAGCTCCCGGTCGATCGACGCGAACTCTTCCTCCAAGTGACTCAAAAATCCACCTCCTAAAAACTCTTCTCCTCTCGGGGCATTCCGACTCCTCGTATTCCTCGTGTTTTGCATCCTCGTCGTGGTGTGAGTGTTATTACTATTACTACTGCTACTACACACCGCCTGGTTCCTGTTTTGACTCCTCCTCGTGGTGTGAGTAGTACTCCTACTCCTACTCCTAAACACCGCCTGGACGGAGCATTTTGACGCTTTAATGGGGAAAGATGATTTTGACTTTGACGATGACGATGCCGTTCGACAACAGAAGAGAGAAGGGGAGGAGGACATGTTGCAGCAGTATTCGCTCGTTTTGGTGGTGGTGGTGAGACGAGCGCTTTTACTGCGAAAGAGCGAACGAAAGAAAGCTTTTGACTCTTTGGGGATGAAAAGTGAGGAAATCTTCACTCGAATGCACTAATGCGAAACGACGACGACGACGAACAGAGAACAAACACAATGTCCAGTCTGACGTCGTTCCTCCATCAGAAAGGCGTGAACATAAACGCTTTATTCAACAACGCTCCTCCTCCTCCTGACGATCAAAACGATATCGAATCCTCAGAACTCGTGAAAACCATCCACGCGCGTTCCAAACGGTTCGTTGCCCAAATGTCCCCGCACATAGACGCCATCGAAACGAACGTGAGAGAGATGACATCAAAAGCGAGAGGCGTGCGCATGACAAATGCGCTCGAGTTACACGCCTTGATTGATTCTTGTTCTTTTTCTGAGCGTTCTTCGTCTCAAACGAGCGAGGAAATGGAAGAGAAAGACGAGAGGGATGTGCATGCAAAGGAGGTGGAAGCGTTGAGAGGCGAGATCGAGCGCATGGTGGAATCGAAAGAAATAGAAGGAAAGAAGGAGGAAGAAAGGAAAGAGAAAGAGAGGAAAGAGAGGCGGGAGAGAGAGTTACGAGAGGCGATGATGTTTAGGAAAGAATAATGATATATATAGGAGAGAAGTAGAGCACACGTAGTAGTAGTCTAAATTCTAGTATTCGCATCACAACCGCTACATGTAGTAGTAGTAGTAGTAGTAAACGCTGCTTTTCTTGCTAATGATGAACTCTTCTAATGAACTATCGGGCGACAATATTCGCCCTTTAATGCGATGTGACCTTCGGTCAACCCGGCGTTTCGATCGATTTTCTCGCTCGCTCGTTTCGTGTGAAACGGCAACAACCAGCTAAAAACGTTATCGCCGAAAATCTCCTTAAAATTTCCCCACCGTCCTTTGTCGTACTTCCACGGCAACGTTTTCTTCTTCTCGTACATTTCAATCGTCGTCATGTTGGCTAAGACTAAGTTTCCGTGCATGACGATGAAGCCTAAAAGAGACGCCGCGAACGCGACGTTCATGACAAACGCGACAAAGACGAGCGTCATGGCGCCGCCGTGTTGCCTCAACTCGTCTCTCTCTTGCGGCGACGTGTCGCTCCCGGGTTGTTCGCTATCTTCCACGTCTTTGAAAAACTGCACGAAATCGCTCAGCAAACATATCGCGTCGAAAGTTGTTCCTATGAACGTGTATGCTAAAAATTGTAAGAAAAATTTGTAGTTTCTCGCGCCGACGCAGTTGGCCACCCACACGCAGTGGTGGTCCATCCTCAACACGCATCTCTGGCACACCGAGCAGTGATGGGTCCTCTCCGGTTTCCACGCGATGCATTTCTTACACACTCGTCGTTTGCTTTCACTTTTTGGAATATTCGCAGCTATCTCTTCATCTTCTTCGGGAGGTTCCCACCTCTCCGGCACGCTTCCGGGTTCCGCCAACACGATGGCGAAATAGGACCATAAAATCATAAAGATCATCAAATGATACGTCACCAAAACCGTCTTCGCCACCTTCTTCTCGTCTTCCGTCCCTTCTTCACTCAACGGTCCGTACACTAACGCAACCGTGGCGTAATACGTCAACCCGATGATCCCGAGCACGATTAATACCATAACCGACCCGAACGCTTTCAGTAATCTGCACGCGTTGGAGGCGAATATGTTCGTAAACGCGCCTTCATCCGGGGCGACCCATTTTTGATCTAAACCTCCTCCTCCTGTCGCGTTGAATGTCGTCGTGGAAGAAGGTGTTTTCTTCGGCGTCGACGGTTTCTTTACGTGCTGCGAAATCGTCGGCGTCGTCGGTTTCTTAATCTCCACGTGCGTTATTCGCCCTTCCGTGTTTTGTTCCATGAAGTTGCTCTTGTTGTTCGGTGGTCCTTTTCTCGTCGTCGCGTTTGATGAAACCGCTGCTGCCGCCCCGTACGAATTAATAGTAGTATTCGACGACGACGACGACGACGGCGTCGGGGATATCGTCGTTCCCGTCGTCCTTTGCGGAGTAGTATTTTGTTGCTCTCCTTGCGACGCGTTATTCATCGGATTGGAATTCAACGACGGCTCCATCTTCTCGCGTTTTCGTCTACTCCCCTCCGCGGCCACAATCCAACACGATGTGTAGAGAGTATTGAAGAAAGCACCCTACGACCAAAACCTTCTAAAGAAA
>Ga0213868_10002596_pt1 | contig 17237 bp, 14 predicted proteins | sample PICome_9_FD_160087 | JGI IMG/M metagenome (GOLD analysis project Ga0213868, IMG submission 160087) | Coastal seawater microbial communities near Pivers Island, North Carolina, United States - PICO127 | ecosystem: Environmental > Aquatic > Marine > Coastal | place: USA: North Carolina...
AAAAAGCTCTCGTTGATCAGGGGGAACAGACAACGCTCAAGGATTTCCTGATCGTCGATTTCCCTGCGTTTCACGCCATGCAAGTCCGCCAAATGGGCACTGATTTGAACAATCTCTGGGTCTTCGACCCGTGTCCGCCCCTCGTAGACATAGCTTCCTCGCCCGGTTTTCTGACCCAGTCGGCCTAGTTCAAACAACTTGTCCTGCACAGCCTGGTATGTCGGGTCATGAGCGATTTCACTACGCCGTTCCTGACGCACGCGGGCGCCCACATCGACCCCAGCCAGATCTGCCATCGCGTGAATACCCATGGCCATGCCAAAGGTCTCAAGGACATCATCCACCTGTTTTGGCGTCGCCCCCTCTAGAAGCAGGCGGGATCCTTCGCGGAAGTATGGTTCCAGCATCCGGTTTCCAACAAAGCCGTAGCACACGCCAACCGTGACAGAGAGCTTTCGGATCTTCTTTGCGACCGTGATTGCCGTAGCAATGACATCGGGAGCGGTCTTGGCGCCCCGCACCACCTCCAGCAAGCGCATGACGTTGGCCGGGCTAAAGAAATGGAGGCCAATCACATCCTCCGGACGTGACGTGACTGCGGCGATTTCATCAAGATCCAATGTCGATGTGTTTGAGGCCAGTATCGCGCCAGGTTTAGCGTGCCGGTCTAACGCTTCGAAAATCTGGCGTTTGACATTCATGCTTTCAAACGCCGCTTCAATGATCAGGTCGGCCTCTACAAGGTCGCCGTAGCTGAGCGTCCCGGTGGCGTTGGCGGCGATTGTCTCTGCCCGATCGAAACTGAGCCGCCCTTTTTGAGCCGCACGCTGGAAATGCTCCCGGACCTTTTCCAGCCCCTGCTCCAGCGCGCCTTGCGTCGTTTCAAGAAGCGTGACCGGATACCCCGCCTGCAGAAAGGCGATGGCAATGCCGCGTCCCATTGTTCCGGCACCAATCACGGCGACCGATTTAATATCACGTGGTTGGTCCGCACGGGTAACGCCCGGAACCTTGTTGCATTCACGCTCCGCAAAGAACAGATGCCGCCCGGCGCGTGATTGAGGTGTGTCGAGCAGTTCAGCGAAACCTGCCTTCTCTTGTGCCAATCCCTCGGCCAACGGCAATTCGCATGCGGCCTCGATGGATGCCAAGCATCGTTCAGGGGCAACAAGATTTTTAGACTTGAGCACTATCTTGTCTCGTACACCCGCGAGATAACCCTTCGGATCAGGATGTATGACCGCCATATCCGCGCAACTGCGTTTCGAACCGCTTTCATGACTAACTCGGCTGGCAAAGTCCAAAACATGCTTGTAAAAATCTGGGTCATTCTCAAACAACGCATCAACCAGCCCACAAGACGAGGCGTATTTACCTTTCACGGGATCTCCCAAAAGGATCATCTCCGAGGCCACTTCCAGCCCAACTATCCGAGGTAGTCTTTGTGTGCCCCCCGCACCTGGAAGCAGCCCTAGCTTGATTTCGGGTAGCCCCATCAATGCATCCGGCGTGGCTACACGGTAATCACACGCAAGTGCGATTTCTAGCGCACCGCCCATCGCGGGACCTGCTATCGCGGCGATAATTGGTTTCTTGCTGGTCTCAATCGTTACACACAGGTCTGGCAGATCGGGCTTTTCCCACAAGCGCTCAGTTTGGAACTCTACAATATCAGCTCCTCCGCAAAAGAGTGGCAGATTTGACGTAATAACAATAGCTTTTACATGATCATCACCATCCGCACTTTGTAAGTGTTCAGTTAGTGTTCTACGCATGGTTAAATCGAGTGCATTGACCGGCTTTGACGTCATTGTTATTGTCGCAATGCCATCAACAATTTGGTAATGAGTTATAGCTGTATTTTCGCTCATATCAGTCAGCCCTCACGCGTGCTGCAGTTTTATCAGCAAAGGCTATTAACCTATCATTTGCTTCTGGTTGTGTATTGACCACTCCAGCGACAAAAGCTTCCATATAGGATGCATCAAGAGCAGACATGTTTCGCGTATGAGAAATCGTTGAGCAGATTGCGAAGTTTGAAAGTGAGGGTATTTTTGTAGCGGCTTTTGCAATTTTGATTGCTTTGGTATCGCTATTATTCTCGACAAGGTACTGGCAAAGACCGACCCTTAACGCTTCATTGGCTTTATAGGTGCGCCCTGTCAGCATCATGTCAATCATGCGTGCCCGGCCAATAAGATCGGAAACCCGAATGGTTGCCCCACCGCCTGTAAATAGGCCACGCTGCCCTTCTGGCAAGGCAAAATATGTAGTTTGGTCAGCCACTCGAATATGCGCGGCCGAAGCCAATTCAAGGCCACCACCAACGGTCGCACCTTTCAATGCTGCAATGACAGGTATCCCGCCATATTCAATCTTGTTGAATGCTTCATGCCAACGAAGGCATATTTGCATAAATTCTGAAGCAGAGCGTTGCTCTTTTTGGTGTTCAATCAAATCTAGACCTGCAGAGAAATGCTCTCCTTCTGCTCGTAACACAACAGCCTTGAAGCCAAGATTGGGAAGTTCTGAAAAAAATGAAATCAGTTCTTCTATAGTTTCGATATTAAGTGCATTCCGCTTTTGTGCCCGATTGAGGCTAATAATAGCGATATTTGTGTCTGCTTCGACAATTATATTCTTAAACTTAAATACTGGTAGCTGCATCTGCATATCTGACACTTTCTTGTGTAAAATTGGTTGTATTATTGATCAAAACATCAATTGTTTTGCTCTTTGGCAAGATCTTGTTCGACTTCTATCCAGTCGTCGAAATGGATAACATTGCAGGGTGAATTCACGTTCTCAAGCCATACAAAGATTGAGATGAAAGGCTGGTCATAGACGCGGGTAGCGTGGGGATCGCCCGCTTTATTCCAAATAAGTGATCCAGCCGAATAATCCTGCCAATCGCGGGTACCAAAACGCCAACCAGATCTCTCGGACAGGTTCAGATAAAGTTCTGGTGCATCATGATTATGATCCCGATACAATGTTCGTGGACCCAGCATAAAAATACCAAGGCTGAAATCGGGATGATGGAACCCACATGCGTTGGCGCCGATCAGCAAAGTATGCAGGTTGCACTTTGTGTATCCCTCTCCCAAATCGGTACCGGGTGGATAAAATTGGGCGTTATCTTCACGCCAGACCAGATCATCTTTGGCCGCTTTCAAACAACCTGCGATTTCGCACAATTCAGGGGCGACTATCCCGGCGATGGCGTTATTCAGAACCTCATCATGCCGGGTTCCTTTGGGAGGTAAGTCAATGATTCTCTCCTCAGACAGGTCCATGGATGCCAGCTTGTCCAACGTTAGATCAACGCCGCGCGTGGCAGCTCTGTGAGCCTGCAGATAGATGACAATGGATTGTATAAGCGCCTGAATACGGCATTGCTTGTCTGTCATGATTTTAAATCCGAGCGCGTTGAAATATCTTTCCGCATGAGTTTCTTGTCGAGCTTGCCGACGCTGGTTTTAGGTAGGCAGTCGACAAAGATTATCTCGTCTGGAACTGCCCATTTTGAGATCTCGCCTGCGTCAACACGCGACTGGATTTCTTCCATCATATTCAAGCGCACAAGGTTCGGGTTGGAATCTTTTGCAGCTTGAGCAACCAAGACTGGCCTTTCGCCCCATTTCGCGTGCGGCAGCCCGATCGCGGCGACTTCCTCAACGCCGCTACAAGAAGATGCTATGTTTTCCAGTGCCAGTGAAGAAATCCATTCGCCGCCGGTCTTGATTACATCTTTGAGGCGGTCCGTAATCTGCAACGATCCATTCTCGCGGATATACCCAACATCCCCGGTATGCAGATACCCACCATCCCAAAGTTCATCTGAGGCTTCCGCGTTGTCCAGATAACCTTGTGTCAACCAGGGAGCTCGAGCAACAACCTCGCCTGTTGTTTTACCGTCATGCGGAACGTCTTTCATATCCTGAGTCACAACACGAAGGTCGACAAGCGGGCCGGGAAAGCCGGTTTGCGCCCGCACCTCTTGATCGTCGCTGGACAAATTGGCCACTGTCAAAAACGGACAGGTTTCCGACATCCCATATGCCGCATGCAAGGATATACCTGTTGCCGCAGCGCGGTCCTGTAATCCGCGCGGCAAAGCTGCCCCGCCAATGATAACCTTCCATTTACTAAGGTTAATTTGTGTGCAGTTCGGATGGTCGAGCACCATTGATAGAACTGTGGGCACGCAATGGGAAAAGGTGACGCCTTCGGCTGCAATCAGTCCTAAGATTGTGGCAGGGTCATATCGGCCGGGATAGACCTGACGCAGCCCCAGCATCGTTACTGCATATGGAAATCCCCAGCCGTGGACATGAAACAATGGCGTCAGCGGCATGTAGACGTCGCCACGATGAAATCCGGCATTCCCAGGCCACGCGCCGAAGCCGGCGATCAAGCCCAATGTGTGAAGGACCAACTGTCGATGTGAATAGCTCACCCCTTTGGGTTTGCCAGTGGTCCCAGTCGTATAGAACAGCGTTGCGGTTTGGTTTTCATCGAAGTCCGGAAAGTCAAAGCTATCTGAGGCTCCGCCTATCCACCTTTCATACCCTTCACCGTTACCAATCGTTAAGATGATGATGTCTCGATTGAAGCCCGATTTGATATCATCAATTAGCGTCATAAAATCTTGGTGCACGATGATTAGGTCCGACTGGCTATGGTTGATCGTATAGAGAACTTGGGCAGGAGATAGACGGATGTTTATTGTGAAGAGGGTTGCGCCCATCATCGGGATAGCAAAAAAACACTCAAGATAGCGGTGTGTATCCCAATCCATGACACCAACGCGCATGCCCTCAAGTATCCCTTCAGTCTTTAGAGAATTGGCAAGTTGGCACACACGTTTGCCCAAATCAGCATAGCTTAGCCGCATATCGGTACCGCTGACGATCTCTTGGCAGACCGACGCAATGTTCGATTTAGTCAACAAATGTTTGATCAGCAACGGATAGCCATATGCATTTAGCGAAGGTGAACCAGGTGGCATGAAGGTGAAATCCTTGTTCTTGTTACCTTTCCAATATGGCATTTCTCACTAGGTTGAAGAATTGAAAAAAATTTTTTATCATAAAGAAATTCTAACCAATCATAACACTCCGTTTATTGCATTTCCCTGCCAAAAAGGCTATAAAAAACATAAAACCCCGCTTCGTTAACGCGCGTCATCGGATAACTTTACTAAAGGGTAAATAGAGTATTTTTCATCAAGGAGATGCAGTTATGACCACCCACATGCCCACGCTGGTTTCAATGCGCGCTTTTGAGGCGGTGGCGCGTCTCAAGAGTTTCCGAAAAGCCGCTGACGAGATTTGTGTGACCCATGCAGCAGTTAGCCACCAGATCAAGGCATTGGAAACATTTATCGGCGTTAAACTACTGGAACGCACAAGCCGATCGGTCGAGCTAACACCGGCTGGCGAGCAGTATTACCCGCCAGTTCGCGAACACATTCAGGGCATTATCAAAGCCACGCGGCGTATCCAGTCACCTGAGGAACCCGACGTATTGCTTATTCAGTCCTACGCAAGTTTCAACACAATGTGGCTCCAGCCCAGATTGGCTGATTTTCTTCAGGATAATCCAAACACACGCGTGCGGATAGTCTCTACCTTTGAAGACGGTGATTATGATATGCACCGTTTCGATGTGGGGGTGTTCAATGCACCACCATTTGACAAACGGTTTCACTATAGTCCCTTGTTCGAAACCGATATCTTCCCAGTATGTGCTCCGGAGGCCCTAAACACCGCAAGCGAAGGAATGCTGCTCGAAGAGCTAAGAAATTTCTTGTTATTGAGTGTCCCAAGCACATGGAATGAGCCGGATGACTGGGACTGTTGGTTGGATAAGGCAGGCTTAGATCGTAAAACCATGAAATTTGGTTCAATCTTTGATAACTACCCTCTTGTCCGCGAAGCCGTTTTGAATAACCACGGAATAAGCATCTCAAGGGCGCCGTTTTGCTCGCGTGATCTTGAAAGGGGTCGGTTGACCAAACCGTTTGATATTTCGGTGCCAGAGCCAGGCCGCTGGTATTTGGCGACACAAAAAGAACGTGTACCGAACCCAAAGCTCGAAACGTTTGTTGACTGGCTATTTGATCAGATCGAGGCCGACCCAAACATGCGGTTCTTCCGGTCCTGATCTGTTAAATTCCAACTATGCCTGTTAGCGCGTTCCGGATCAACGCCAACCTTCTTGGGGTGTTTTCCAGCCACTCATTTCGTGTGCATGCGCTTCTTAGTTTCGCGCACACGTTTCGTTGCCTCGGAGCTGCCGTCGTGAAAGCTTCCGAACCAGTTGTCCCAAGGCATTTCCGGGCCGCCATAATTACATTCGAAATACCGGTGATGCAGTTGATGGTGGAACGACCCGATCTTCAGGTGAGCCTTATCCCCAAGCACCAGGTTTTCAAAACCGGCATGCGACGTGGCTGAAGAAAGTGCCAACGAATATCCAATGAAGAGCAAGTGGATGGGATGTGCTGGCACAACCAGGAAGATCAGCAGCAGACTTAAATAGCCGACATGCTCGATCGGATGCATGGAAAAACCTGACCACGGTGCAACCGAAACACTACGGTGATGCACAGAATGTACGCGCTTGTAGATCCATGGGATGTGCAGTGCGCGGTGCAGCCAGTAGAAATGGAAGGACTGCGCAACAGGCAACAACAGGAACATGACAAAAAACCAGATCGGATTGCTCTGGGCCGTGATCATCGGCGCCCATCCATTGGCGTAAGCCATCCAAACAATGGTATCATAGAACGTCCAAACCGTCACGCCAGATAGGAGCGCGTAGGTGACATTGTCCCAATATTGATCGTTCCAGAGGAAGATGCGGGCATTCTTGGCCGGTCCGCGCCGGTCGAACTTGTAATCTTCGTCCTGCTTCTTCCATCCGTAAAGCCACAGATGCAGCCCTTGGGCAAAGAAGATCATCAGGATCAGGTTGCGCGCCCAAAGCTGCAAAACCCATCCCCAACTTAAGCGCTGCATCTGCTCCAAGGGTGGCACCAGCCACGCCCAGATGGCCCAGGCCATCAGCGTGTAGATCAGGTATTCGGTGATCGGCAGCCAGTTGGTCGCAAACCACCGGAGCGTAGCTATGGGCCTTGGCGGCCATGAAAACAGCGGCGTCACCGCCACGGGCAAATCCGGATGCCAGTTCCATTCCTTGCTGGTGCCTGCTTTCAGATGCTCATCTGTGTCGGACATGTGCGAAGCTCCTATTATTGGTTCATTCAGACCTTATTCATGTGAATTTCAGAGGTTGAGTGCACGCCCATTCCCTTCACGTTTGGACGGTTGTGATTAATAACTCTTTGTATCGGCACGCCCACTCTCGAAGAACTGAAAAGATTTTTGGACCATGTAAAATCAGTAACCGCCGGCGGCCGTATTAAACCTGTCCCTATTATCGGAATGGTCCGTTTTTGCTTGAGCAGAACAGCGAGGTGCCTCTGACGCAATTCGAGTAAAAGATCCGCGCCATCTCGCAAGTTCTCTAATATATCCTAATTGCGGTCCAATCAGATTACCTTTCGCTCGTGATCTTAGGCGTTCTGCTTCGACCATCGTTCGGAAACTTCGGTTAACGGTAGAGGCAAGGCATATCGAGCTACCTAGGTCCGATCAGTGCGCGTCAGGACTGTCGCGCACCGGCTTCAGATGCGACGCGAGGGACAAGAGCGCGAACCAGTTTGATCATATCCAGTGTGCCGACCGTCTGCTCCCCATCTTTGACGACATAGGCGTGTGTCGTATCTCCACCGGAACGCGCGATCATGCTTTCGAGCGTGTCGTTCACGTCCACTTCGCCATGGGCATCTTTTGGCACTATGCCACCGTCCAGCGGGGTCATGATCGAGCGTGCCCGCAGAACCCGTGCGCGGTTGATGTCGCTCACGAAGTCTTCGATATAGGGATCATTAGGGTTAAGAAGGATATGCTGCGGCTCGCCCTGTTGTACAATAAAGCCGTCTTTCAGGATCACAAGGTGATCGGCCAGCTTCAGCGCCTCATCGAGATCATGCGTGATGAATATGATAGTCTTGTGTAGCTCTTTTTGTAGCTCGAGCAGCAAGTCCTGCATGTCTGTTCGGATCAGCGGATCAAGGGCCGAGAAAGCCTCGTCCATCAGCATAATCGGTGTATTTGCACTCAGCGCCCGGGCAATGCCCACCCGCTGCTGCATCCCACCAGAAAGCTGTGCCGGATAATAGTTCTCGAACCCGCTCAGACCCACGCGATCCAGCCATTTCGAAGCTTCACGGTCGCAGGTGTCCTCGTCCTCGCCACGGACCGACAGGGGCATGCCTGCGTTCTTCAGCACAGTCTTGTGCGGCAATAACGCGAAATTCTGGAACACCATCGACATCTTTTCCTGACGAGCATGACGCAGCCCGCCTTCAGACAGGCCCATAACGTCTTCACCCTGCACGATGATCTCGCCCGCAGTGGGTTCGATCAACCGGTTCAGGTGACGGATCAGCGTGGATTTGCCCGAGCCTGACAGACTCATGACAACCGTGATTTCGCCCGCCTGCATATCGACGTTGATGTTGTTGAGCCCCATCACGTGCCCGTGCTGCGCCAGCAATTCTTCCTTGCCCATACCTCCTTTAACATGCTGCAACACATCCTTGTCACGGGCGCCAAAAATTTTATAGAGCCCGGACAGGCTGACCATTGGTTGTGTCATCGAACAGGCTCCTTAGTGTTTGACTTGGGTCTTATCGACCCGTGCGAGAGCGGCCTTGGACACGCGGTCAAGGATCACTGCGAGCAGCACGATGCCGATGCCAGCAACGATGCCCACACCCAGTTCAAGGTTTCGGATACCTCGCAACACGTTTACTCCCAGACCGGGTGCTGACACCAAGGAAGCGATCACGACCATGGCAAGGCTCATCATGATGGTCTGATTTATTCCAGCCATGATATTTGGCAACGCCAAAGGAAGTTGCACCCGCAACAATTTCTGGCGGCCATTCATGCCAAAGGCATTGGCCGCCTCAATCACGTCCCTGTCGACAAGCCGGATGCCCAAATCTGTCAGGCGGATCACCGGCACAATCGCGTAAAGGATGATCGCAATTCCATAAAGTTTGGATTCCGTGACAGAGAACAAAAAAATCAGAGGGATCAGGTACACAAAGGTCGGCAGAGTTTGCAGCAGATCGAGTAAGGGAACGACGCTTTTTTGCAACCTATCGGATTTCGACATGGCAATTCCAATGGGCACACCAAACAGCACCGATATCGTCGTACATACAAAGATGATCGACAGTGTCTGCATCGCCACATCGTAGTGGTCGACGAGGGCCAATAGCATAATCGCGACGGCGACAAAGATCGTCACAGGACGCGATCGCGACGCATACCACGAAATCGCAACCAGAAGCGGAACCATGATGAACCACGGCATCACTTCAAACAGCCAAAGTGCGCTATCCAGCATCCAGCTTAATGGTTGTGTGATCGGGTCTAGGACAATTTTTAGGACCGGTTTGGCTGCCAGAAATCCTTCTTCGATTCCGTTGGTTACATCGCGCGACTGCCATATGCGGTTGCAACTTTCATGCAAATTATCAAACGAAGGAATGGGAAAGAACGGCCCAGACGCCTTTTCTCCTCCTGCTTGCGCCGCAAGGTCCGCCAGCGAAAGAGGCGCATTGTCATCTGACGTGCCACACCAGTCGCCCAAGCCCAATGCGCTGAATAACTTATTATAGAAGGCCATTATCCCACTTTCCGATCTACTCCAATGCGTTAGGGGCATCCCTAAGGATGCCCCTGTCTGTGCAATTTACTTCAGCAATGCGGAAAGTTTGTCACGCGCCGCATCGTTAAGCCAGGCCCCCCACATATCCTTGTAGGTTGTTAGGAAATGCACTGCACCTTCGTCATAAGAAGCATCGTTATCTTCAACCCATGCCAGTGTTTTGCTCATTTGCGAGTTTGTAAAGGACAAGTTTGTCATGAGTGAACTGATCGCTTGGTTCTCTGCCATAAACTCTTTAGCCAAGACCGTCACAACCAAACTACGAGGAAACCCACTCATGGCAGGCGTCTCGCATTCTGCAGTACTGTTGCAGGCCCATACATCTGGCTTGTGCTCACCCATTTCGACCAAAGTCATCGGATACTTACCTAGTACAGATGTCGGTCCCCAGTAAAAGCCGAACCACGGTTCCTTGTTCTCGTAGGCCGAAGCGATCGAGGCAGCAAGAGTTTCGCCAGAACCATGCACAAAGTTATCAATGCCTGCATCAATCAGCCCGCCTGCCTTGAGCAAATTGGTACTGACATTCAGGCAGGTCCATCCCTCTGGGCAGTTGTGAAAGCGGTTTCCAACAAGCTCTGGATTAGCTGTAATACCCTCCAGTGTTGCTAGTTCTGGATGCTTCTCTACAAGGTAATTTGGAACAAAAAACCCTTCCACACCACCATCTGACAAAACTTCCGTCACAGGAATAATTGCGCCAGATTCAACTAAACCTTCATATGCTGGCGCACCATTTGTCCAGATTTCTGTTAGAATATCAGGCTCTCCAGTCTCGGATACGGATGCCAGCGCAGGGTTAGATGAAAGCGGCACGGTCGTAACTTCACATCCATAACCTTCCTCCATGAGGAACTTCGAAACCGCAGTAACAATTTGTGCAGATCCCCAATCACCTTGCATGATTGATACTTCACCACATTCGTTTGCCTGAGCCACTGATACCGTGATTGCCGCAGCAAATACACACCCGATTCCCGTTGAAATCTTGAACATTTTTTTCCTCCTTGTAATTGACGAAATAGAACCGGAGAAAATCTCCAAGCCATTCTTTGTCTTGTTTGTAGAGAAATTTGTAGTGACAGGCCGATGAGCAAACAACTGAAAAGAATTTTGAATCATGTACAATTTTTTACAGGTGGAGGGTCGAAGTCAGGCGACCTGCTTCCCGAAAACTCCCGCACTTTGATGGAGAGTTTGCGGGTTGGGATTTCATATTCCGGGGTGTCCATTTTGGGCAAACAAGCAGTAGCACTTACATGACACTTACGCGCAGGCGCGTGTCTAAATATATCATTTTAGTCAATACTGTAAGGGCTATTGTGGGGGCTAAATTATGATATTTGTATTTATTTATATAAAACAAATACTAAAATCCAGCATGTGGCGGTGTCGACTGACTAAGTAGATCAAGCATGAGGTTTTGCAATTATGCGAAGACGCTTTAAAGCTTCATCAGAGCATCCTAATTCTCGCGCTACACCGTAGTTATTTTCACCAAGAATGTACAAACATCTACAACAAATTCTATATTAAATTTTAATTAACCCACTTTATCAAGAGAGTAACCAAATCCTCTTATAGTTCTTATTAAATTTTTATTAGACACTTTTTTTAAGCTTTTTCTTAAACGACCAATATGGACATCAACTGTTCGCGTTTCAATCTCAGTATGACTTTCCCAAACACGATCTAAAAGTTGTTTACGTGAAAAAACTTGCTGTGGTGCTGTCATTAAAAAATACAGTAATTTATATTCTATTGGGCCAAGACTAATATTTAACCCATTATATGAAACTGTGTGGCGCGCAATATCAATTCTTATACTTTCAAATGACATAACTTCAAGCGTTGACAAGTTTTTGTTAATACGCAAATTAGCCCAAATTCTAGCCAATAATTCCTTTATTGAATAAGGCTTAACAACATAATCATTAGCCCCAATATTTAAACCTTTTATCTTATCTTCTTCTTCACCACGAGCTGTAAGCATTATTATTGGTAGATTAATCGTAGACTTATTAGCACGTATTTGACGGCAAATTTCGATTCCTGAAATATCAGGCAACATCCAGTCTAGCACCACCATTTCAACCTGATGTTCTTTTAATAAAAGTAAACCTTCTTCTCCAGTTTCTGCTTTTAATACATGATAACCTTCAACATTGAGATTATAAGCTAACAGTTCAAGCTGAGAAGGTTCGTCTTCAATTATTAATATTTTTGTTAATTGCTCTGCCATTTTTATTCTTCCAGTAAATTTCCTGTTACCAAATAATGTACCTGTTCAGCTATATTTGTAACCTGATCACCCGATCGCTCTAAATTTTTTGAGATAAATAATAAATGAGTGCACGTTTCTATATTTCGTGGATTCTCCATCATGTAGGTTAACAATTCACGAAATAAGGCATCTGTTCTATCATTAATTTCTTGATCTGCTTCACGAGCATCATAAGCTTTATTTAGGTCTCTATTTACATAAGCTTCCATAACAACATTTAACATATTGATGATTTTTTCAGACGTTTCAGTAATACTTCTAAGAATAGATTTCATTGCAGAAAAATCGTCTACTTTTCGAGCCCTATAAGATAAGGTTTTTGCGTAATCTCCCATTCTTTCAAGGCAATTTGAAACTTTAAGTGTTGTGATTGCACTGCGTAAATCTTCTGCCATTGGCTGTCTTAATGCAATCAAGCGAATGGCTTTATCATCTATTTTTTCTTCTAATCTATTAATCTTACTGTCATTTTTAGTAACAGCTTTAGCAAGTTGGTTATCTCCAAGTTGCAATGCTAGAGCACTATCACTTATTTGCTTAGCAACAAGATCTGCCATCTCAACCAGCAAACTTTCTATTTCACTGAGATCTTTATCAAAACGAGTTACAATATGCGAATGATCCATTTATCTTATCCTATCCAATACGACCGGTGATATAGTTTTGGGTTCGTTCATCTTTAGGTGATGTAAAAATATTTTTTGTTTGACCACTTTCAACAAGATTACCCATATGAAAAAATGCTGTTTTTTGAGACACTCGAGCAGCTTGCTGCATAGAATGTGTAACTATAACAATGCTAAAGTTAGCCTTGAGTTCATCAATTAATTCTTCAATAACCGCTGTTGCTATTGGATCAAGGGCTGAACAAGGTTCATCCATTAATATAACTCTTGGCTTTACTGCTATGGCGCGCGCTATACATAATCTTTGTTGCTGGCCACCTGATAAACTAGTGGCGTTTTCAGTTAAGCGATCTTTTACCTCGTTCCATAATCCGGCTTTTTGCAAGGACCATTCAACAAGATCTTTCATTTCAGATTTATCAGACGTTAGGCCATGTATCTTTGGGCCATAAGCCACATTTTCAAATATAGACTTTGGAAAAGGGTTTGGTTTTTGAAATACCATTCCGACATTTGCACGCAAAGAGACCACATCAACCTCTTGAGCATATATATCTTGACCAGAAATTCTGATATCACCACTCACCCGACAAATCGGTACCAAATCATTCATTCGATTAATACATCTTAAAAAAGTTGATTTGCCGCAACCAGAAGGTCCTATTAATGAAGTTACTTGATTTTCGGGGATATCAATGGTGATATTTTCGAGAGCTTGTTTAGATCCATAAAAAACATCTACATTTTTTGCCACAATGATATCTAACTTATTTTTTACATCAATGTCTGAATTTTGCTTTGTTTGGATATTCATTTTTAGAATCTCTTTTCAAATTTTTTACGTAAAAATATAGCAAGCAAGTTCATAAGAACTAGGAAAACAATTAATACAATTATTGCTGCAGATGTTTTTTCCAAAAATGCACGTTCAGATGCATCAGCCCAAAGAAAAATTTGCACAGGCAATGCCGCTGCAGGCTCAACAACAGATGTAGGAACATCTGCAATAAATGCTACCATCCCAATCATCAACAATGGAGCCGTTTCACCCAAAGCTTGCGCCATCCCAACAATTGTACCAGTCAAAATACCTGGTAATGCAAGCGGTACAACATGATGAAATGTGCCTTGAATAGGACTAGCTCCCATTCCAAGTGCAGCTTCACGAATAGATGGTGGAACTGCACGTAAAGAAGCACGCGATGCAATAATTATCGTTGGCAATGTCATCAATGATAAAACAAGCCCACCAACTAATGGCGTAGATCTGGGTAGATCAAAAACGTTTAAAAGCAATGCCAAACCAAGTAATCCAAAAACTATAGATGGTACAGCAGCTAGATTATTTATATTAACTTCAATAAATGCAGAAATTTTGTTTTTGGGTGCAAATTCTTCCAAATATATTGCAGCTAAAATTGCAATTGGAAAAGATACAATAAAACAAATTGATAGCGTAAGAATAGAGCCCATTAAAGCACTCAATATTCCTGCTAGTTCAGGCTCTCTAGAGTCACCATTCGTGAAGAATTTCTTATTGAATTTTAAACGAACATTATCTGTATCTTTTAGCAAAGATATCCACTCTGCTTCTAAATCACTAATTCGACGATTATCTTCGCCAAGAGACAGGTCAACAGCGCCTTTTAATAACAAATCAATATCGTCTGATGCAGTAAACCAAAGTTTTGCTTCACTTCCTAAAAGGTTTGTATCATTCAATATTTGATCTCTGAGCTCAAAGCCCATATCGGCGCTAAGCAATCCATAAAGTTTTTTCTTTTCTTTTCTAGATTTCACATCAGGAAATGTTTGTCGAAGCGACTTTTTCATTAAAGCGTCAAAGCGAGTTTCATTTATGTTGTTTATATCAACATTATCAGGCCCAAGATCTATTGTTATGGCGATGTCAGAGCTAAGAAAAGCACTTTTTCCTTTAAGTAATATTGAACCAACCATAACAAAGAGAAACCCCAGTGATACACCAATGGCTAATTTGCCAAACCAACGAAATCGTATTTCAGAAAGCTCTCGAGAACGTCGTAATTTTGTTGAAGTAATAAATATATTAATCATATTGTTCTCGGTATTTATTTACAATTTTTAATGAGATCATATTTAAAATTAATGTCACAATGAATAACAATAAGCCTAGTGCAAAAGCTGATAGAGTTTTTGCACTATCAAATTCTTGATCACCAGTAAGCAGTGCAACGATTTGAGCGGTAATAGTTGTTACTGCTTCAAGTGGATTTGCTGTCAAATTAGCTGCTAATCCAGCAGCCATCACAACTATCATTGTTTCCCCAATAGCACGAGAAGCTGCTAAGAGAAGACTTCCTGAAATGCCAGGTATTGCAGCGGGAAGTATTACTTTTCTAATAGTTTCACTATTTGTTGAGCCTAGCGCTAAAGAAGCATCACGAAGTGATTGTGGAACTGCATTTATAACATCATCTGAAAGCGAAGAGATAAGTGGGATGATCATAATCCCCATAATCAGTCCTGCAGCCAATGCGCTTTCTGATGAAACATTAAGACCAACAGTTTCTCCTGTAGACCTGATAATAGGAGCGACAGTTAATGCAGCAAAAAATCCATAAACGACTGTTGGGATCCCAGCTAGAATTTCTAGTAAAGGCTTAACAATATTCCTTATTTTTTTACTTGCGTATTCAGACAAATAAATTGCAGAGAAGAGTCCAAGAGGCGTTGCTATACACATAGCAATTGTTGAAATTAATAATGTTCCAGTAATGAGTGGGATAGCACCAAAACTACCTTCAGCAGCAACTTGGTCTGATCGAAGTGCTGTTTGTGGACTCCATTTAGTTCCAAATAAAAATTCACTCAAAGATACTTTTTGGAAAAAATTAATTGTTTCAAATAATAAAGAAAATATTATTCCCAGGGTCACAGCAATTGCAACAGACGAGCAAACTATCATTATTGTTTTAATTAAATATTCAGACAAATTATATTTATTATTACCAATAATATTAAATTCTTTATTTGGAATAATATTTTTTACATTCATTTTCTATAACCGAGACTAATTATAGATTTGTTTCTATAATTTGAATGTTCAATAACTTTTGAATGTTACAAAAATATGTCAGTTTTGTAACATTTATGTAAAATGGCTAAATTAAATAAAAAAAGGGGCAGTAACGCCCCTTTCTATATTATTTGAAATCTACATTTTAAGATTTTCTAATGAGTTTATACTGTCTGACCAATCACTTCGCTCTTGATCAGTCATCGGTATTAGTCCTTTTTCCATTAGATATCCATCTTCTCCCCATGCATCTTCAGAAGTAAATTCTGCCAAAAATTCTGATATACCCGGAATAACTCCAACATGAGCATTTTTAACGTAGAAATATAAAGAACGAGATACTGGATAATCACCAAACGCAATTGCTTCAAATTCTGGATCAATACCATTTATTTTAGAACCTTGGACTGCATCAGAGTTTTGTTCTAAAAATGAAAATCCAAATATTCCAAATGCTGCAGGGTTAGCTTTTAATTTTTGTACAATTAAATTATCATTTTCTCCCGCTTCAACATAAGCACCATCTTCTCGGATTGTATGACATAGAGATTTGTAAGCTTTTTTATCTTGTTTGCTTAAAGCTTTTACCCAAGGAATTGTCTTACAGCCTCCCTCCATTGCTAGTTCAACAAATGCATCACGTGTACCAGAAGTTGGTGGAGGACCCATTATTTCAATTTTAACAGCAGGCAAAGAAGGATTAATTTCATTCCAATATGTATATGGGTTTGATATAGTTTCACCCTCTACATCCGTTGGAATATCTTTTGCCAAAGACATAAATATTTCATTTAATGTTAAATCTAAGTTCTCTGCTTCTTTAGAGTTTGCAAACACAATACCGTCATAGCCAATTTTTGCTTCAGTGATATCAGTGACACCATTAGCACTGCATTTTTCAACTTCTGACGCTTTAATTCTTCGCGAGGCGTTTGTTACATCAGGATGTTCTACACCGATACCAGCACAAAACAGTTTCAGTCCACCACCAGAACCTGTTGATTCAACAATTGGCGTTTTAAAGTCTGTACTTTTGCCAAATCGCTCAGCAACTGTTGTTGAAAAAGGAAAGACTGTTGATGAACCTACAATCTTCATTTGATCGCGATCAGCTAATACAGGTGTAGTAAATACACTTGCTGATGCGATGACACAAATTGATATAGTTTTATTAAACATTTGTTCGACCTTATTTTGTAAAAAACAACCAGAAACAGCTCTGGATAAGGCACAGATATATTTCTTATGTAACAATGGTCTTTCATCAACGTAACAATTTTGTAAAAAAATATTTTTTTATTACCGGAACCCACCCTCGCCAAATGAGCGTCTGAGTAAAGGCTATAGAATCTCTGATATCAAGGCCTTAGCCCATGCATCACACAAAACGCACGCCTGTATCTCGCTGAAACAACGCGGTTATTCACGCAATTATGGGCTAATTTGCAATCTGGGG
>Ga0213868_10002598_pt1 | contig 17227 bp, 11 predicted proteins | sample PICome_9_FD_160087 | JGI IMG/M metagenome (GOLD analysis project Ga0213868, IMG submission 160087) | Coastal seawater microbial communities near Pivers Island, North Carolina, United States - PICO127 | ecosystem: Environmental > Aquatic > Marine > Coastal | place: USA: North Carolina...
AAAAACATCCGACCTACTTTTGAGTTTCGCCTTTGCATTTTTACCCGTGGACGGGTGTTATCCATATGTTCATCGTTGACGGCAAAGGTAACTGTAACTTTACGTTTTGATTTTGATGATGATGATGATTGCATGTTAGAAGGTTCGTTTTTTCTCTTTCTATCTCAATCAGGAATGAAAAATGTGAACACGTCATTGGTGAAAGGCTTTGAAAGAGAAGCGTTCCAAAAATGACTCGTGACTCGTGACCCTTCGTTCGCCTTCCTCTCTCTACTGTCAATTTTAAATTCAAGGGTTGGATAAACTGCATCATAACAGTTCGGATAAACTATCAAATCGCCGAGAACCGGACGGATAAAATCAATCCTCCTAGCTTTCGCGCGCACGGGGAATGAATCTCCATCAATCAACGGAGGTTTCCCCTTGACTTTGCTAGGTAGTTTGCTCAATAGTGAGCTTCGCATTTCTCATTTCTCAAATTATTCAGAGCAATAGAATTGTTTACAAAAAACAAAATACTTTCAACAAAATGCCGTCTCTTACTCCCCAAGCTCGTACACAAGAAGCCACATCGGCAGCAATGAATGATGGTCTTATGGCAGGATTCCTAACTCTGATTCCATCGACCTTAGCCGTTCATCAGGCCATGAAAAATCCTAAGTTTGTCCGTGCCACCAATTGGCAGAGTCGAACTGCTTTGGCGATCATGCCCCCTCTCTTCATGTTTGGATTAACTTCTGAAATGACTTTATCTTGGAAAATGCATGAGATGGCAAGTGAAGCTGATCATCATAAAAAAGTTAGCGAATATGCTCACAGACAAACTTCCCATGCCGATGACTCTGAAACAAATGAGAAGCTCTACAAACTCTACCAAAAGTCAGTCGAAGAATCCGGTGTCAGAATCGTCCCTGGAAACACTCTTGGAATCCACCATCAAGCTGCAAACTTTATTCAGAATCACCCATTTAAGATTCTTGCAGGTGTTGGAATCCCTTCCGTTCTATACATCTTTCGCGGTCGCAGTGACCAAAAACATCTTCAACTCCAATCCAAAATCATGCATACTCGTGTCTTTGGACAATTCGCTGTGATTGGAATGCTACTTTCCCTCATGGGATTTAAGAGTCTCATGGATTCACAGGGTAAGTTTATCACTCAAGAGGAAGCTGATGCGAGAGTTGAAGAAATGAAGAGAATGAGACAAGAGTTGTTGGATAGTATTGAGTTTGATAAACAGGTGAAGGCGAAAAGAGAAGAAATGTTGAAACATACCGATTTGCACAAAGATGTCAAAAGTGCTTGAAATTTTTTCAGCCAGTGAAGATTCGTTTCAACAATGTGTTTTATTTTTTAAAAAAGAACTACTACATAATAATACGTCCATCTTTTTTTTATAAAAAACATAGAAAATACCATTGTCAATGTTTGTTTCCAAAATATTTCTTGAATCGATCATGAGCTTCAAGGATAGTTTCATCTCCTTTGCAATATGCAAATCTCAGCAAGTTCTTTGCCAAGTGCAATGTATCATTCCCATAGAAGGCAGATGGAGGAATAGCGGTCACACCAACTTCTTTTGTCATCCAACGACTCATAGCCCAATCCCGTGGCATAGGATCTGCAGGCATGGCTATGGTCTTTTCTTCCATATATTCCGAAGGAAAATCAATGTTGGATGTATCGGTCATGATGAAGAATCCACCATCAGGAACAATTGGATTCATCCCCGCGTCTTTTAATGCAGAACATAATAACCCTCGTTTACGTTTGTATTCTTCTGCAACCCATTTGTAATAAGTGTCATATCCTTCGTATGGTTTCTTTGCTTCCAAAAGGCATTGAGCAATTGCATCTTGATTGGGCGTTGGCGCAGAGAAATTAACCCATTGTTGCACAGAAGTTATAGCATGAACTAAATGCGCAGGGCCTACTCCCCATCCAACCTTCCATCCTGTAGCGCTGAATGTCTTTCCAGAGGAACTTAAAGTCAATGTCCTGTCATACATACCTGGTAGACTCGCAAATGAAATATGAGGTGAATTTACTTCATCAAATACTATATGTTCGTACACTTCATCTGCAATTATTGTGAGTTGTGGATGGCGAGATACAATATCAGCTAACTTCTGCATCTCTTCCATATTGAACATTTTCCCAGTTGGATTATGAGGAGAATTCAGAATCATAACTTTGGTCTTGTCCGTGATTGCAGCTTCCAGTTCTTCAAAATCGAGATTGAAATATTTGTTGGCAGTCTTTTCTTCAGGTGATGATCGAAGGGGGATGAATTTAGGAATACCTCCAGCAATTTTCGTTTGTGCGATATACACATCGAAGGCAGGTTCTAGAAGAAGGACTTCATCATTATGATCAATCAATCCTTGCAGTGCACAGTAAAGAGCATTGGTACAACCCACGGCAGTGGCTATCTCGGTTGCAGGATTAATATCTCTTTGGAATTTTTCAGAATATTCTTCCGCTAGGACAGTGGCAAGTGGCATGTGAGCATAAGATCGCGCATACTGGTTCGCGTTACGGGCATACTTGGGTTGTACCGATTTGTTCATGGCCTCAATGGCAAATGCTACAGAACAAAACAAATTAAAGAAATGTATGTTAGGTAACATATGATATAATGATGTATGTAGACGATCGAGGGCAATCAATTATATATAGATGAAATAAAAAAATTCTCACCTGGAGGATCCCAATCAGGAAAACCTTGTCCTAAGTTAACTGAAGCATGTTCTACTGCCAATGGAGAAAATTCATGCCAAACAGTCGGTTTGTCAAGTCCCTTAAGACGACTCGCTAGATGGAATGCAAAGGGTCTATTTGTCATCTTGCCCAGTATGCTTGTGGCTTGTGGGTGGTTTGTGTTCTCATTACTTAGAGTAAAGGAGATTTGATTTCATCCAACTCATCCGTTGTGGGTTGTGGAAGCGCAGAAAATAGAATTGAAATTTTTAAGACGAAACATCTAGGATAGTACCAGAATAGAAAGATCTTCCGTTTTTTCTCAAGATATCTCTCTAGAGAGTTCATTCGGTAGTTCACTTAATCTCAGGTTGTATTAATTTACATATCTAAGATGAAAAGTGTTAACATTTCTGGATTGCGGTTTACGACATTCCATTTACGATAGGTTGCACATGAAACATGCACTGAACAACAATAACATAAAAAATATGACGTGTGATTTCACTCTTCAAATCATTTTCCCAATGCGCACGTGCATTCAAATCTTTCTTTCAATTCAACAACCCATAAGATGATAATTTGTTTCCTCGTGATATAATAAATCTTCAAACGGTATTCATGTAAAAGATCCAAGTATTCGACGTCGGAAGCTGTTGGTTCACAAAGCATCATCTTTGTCCAAAGCTCTTTTTTCCAGAATTTTATCAATCACGCCAAAGTCAATGGCTTGTTTTACATCCATAAAGAAATCGCGTTCCATCACATTTTCAATCCTCTCAAGGCTTTGACCAGTGTGATGGACGTACAATCTATTCAAATTAGACCGAGTCCTTAAGATCTCCTTTGCTTGAATATCAATATCTGATGCCATACCCTGTGCTCCTCCTGATGGCTGATGAAGCATAATTCGAGAATTCGGAAGTGCGGAACGACAATTAGGAGAACCTCCGGCTAATAGCAAACTCCCCATACTCGCTGCTTGTCCCATGCAGATAGTATGCACTTCAGGATGAATGTACTGCATTGTGTCATACATTGCCATCCCAGCTGTAACAACCCCTCCTGGAGAATTAATGTACATATAAACAGGTTTATTGGGATCTGCAAATACCATTCCATCACATGTCAGATCCATTTTTTTGAAAGTAGCAAAAAATGAAAAAAACACTTCACCACTACAGAGAACTCACCTTCCGCCTCTAGAAACAACAGCTGAGCAGTAACAACACTTGCCATTTGATCTGTCACAGGGCCATGAACGCATATAATCCGTTCCCGGAGTAATCGTGAATAAATATCAAATGATCGCTCACCGGCAACGCTATTTTCGAGCACTATTGGAACCAGACTACTAAGGTAAGAACGTTTCGCTTTGGAGACACTGCGAGTAGTTACCTTCGACATTAAATTATTTATTGATAACATGATTAGAAACTTATCAAATACTCTGATGTGACGGGGAAAGGGATAAGGGAGATAAGAAATGAGAAGGAACAGTACAATGGTACATGGTACATGGTGTAGGTGATTGGTGACATGGTACTATCTATCCATTATCCACACGACAATATAAAAAGTCAAAAAATGACATGCAATATCGATTGCTTTTCTAATTATCTTACAACATAGCAATACGCTCTTCGTTCAATTTTTCTAATTGCTTTTCACATTGAGCATTCCCAGTAAATGCTTGTTTCGACCTCTCAGCCCAAGTTTTTGTTGTCTTGCCTGGGAAGAATAGGACTGGAAAGTCATTGTCCTTATAAGCTTCTGATTGAAACCAAGTACGTCTAAAACTTCTCTTCTGTGTCTTTAAATGTGTATCTTTTTCAAAAGATTCTGCAAGCGTTTTGAAATATTTCTTTTTCAGATCTGCGTCAATATCCTCTCCTAAATCAACTGGTAGATATTGACCTTTGATGTTTTCTTCTTGGCCGTCTTTGTCCCGAATGCCAAAGAATGTATTGGTCGTTTTGTCGTCGGTTGTCGATGTAGAACTGAAGTATTCAGCTTTTATTCTCTCATCTATTTTCATCCAAAATTCACGATTCATTTCAGCAGTGGACTCCTGCCACTTTATCCTTGTAAAGTAATAAACCTGCCTATGCTGCACCACACAGCTGCACATTCACCATCATTTTGGTTGCAACAATAACTTGATTTATGTTTCATGTGTATAAGACCCAATGGAATCCATTTTTTTCGTTTAGGAAAAAAAGTTTTGATTCGTTTCATTGCAACTTGTAGAAATACATCGTTCAAAATCTTCTTTGGAGGTGTTGTTCCTTGAAGTGGTTCCTCGTGGTCACTCCCCCGCTGGTCTTTCTCTTGTTTGCTGCAAACATGACCTTTTTCATCAAAGTCTAAAAAGGGTTCATATTCATCATTTGTAACAATGGCATCCCTTTTGATGTTCATATTTTCCTATGTATATGTATTGTTGTTTCGGTTTCTTTCTGTCCTTTCTCGGCATAACTCATTCCTCGTATTCTCAAAAAATGACTTCTTGTGACTGAAGACTCACTCCCCAATCATCGCGCTTCATTTTTATGGCTAGATCCGAATGAATGAGTCTTGTTAAACGTTGGCGCGACAGTTCATATGCAAAATACAAAATTCAACAAAATTAAAATAATAAGATTGATTCAAATTGATTCAAATAACACATCTCTTAGTTCACAATATTAAAGGTTTTATGGTAAATAAATAGTTAACCATAAACCCGTGAAATACATTTTCAAATATAAAAATGTCAACCTGGAATTGCTCCAATCTATATGAGGACAACTTTCAGGATGCCAAACCACCTCTTCCCTCACGAAACAATGTGTCCAGCTATATGACCTTGTGTGCTCAAACACCCATGTGTTCTTCTTCAGAGGAAGGAAATGCTCTCTTACGTATCTCAAAAGAAAATAAAGGTTACACTATTGATCTTTTCAAAGGATTTCTTATGTGGAAAAGGGAAGCCTTGACACGAAAGGAACACGCGTTCCTGGAAAAACTTGTGGAGGAAGGTCAAGAAGAAGATTTAAATCGGGCTATGAAAGTGCTATGTAACAATGAGATTATATTCCCTATTCAACGGGATAATCCACAAAGCACTCCTGCAATAAGTAGAAATGATGCAGTTATTGGTACTGGGCGTTCACTACATTCTCCTAAAGAATTGGATAATGGTGAGAGAGAAGAAAATGCACCTTCAGTTGTTACTTGTTCAAGTTCGCCAGGAGAAGAGGCATTTGTGGATGGTGTTGAACTCATAGATTCTGAACATGGTATAGTTATTTTGCAAGATATTGTGTCCGATGCATCTTACGAAAATATTATTACATCACCATTGAGACCTACCAATGATGAAGAAAGCAACTCCTTCAAGACTGGACTAACACATACTGCTGGTGAAGAACATTTAAACACACCAAAGACATCATCAAATAGAAACGAATCATCTATGGGGTCACAATTGCGACAAAGCCGTGTTTTAGAACGAAAGGGGTCCTTTATCCATTTAAATATGTGGAAAGCACATAGACAAGGATTTTCTCTTACTCCTTCGGCGTCAATGACAAAATCAATTTCAAAAAGTAGACAACCGAGTCCTTTTCGCACTTACTCTGCGTCCAAGCAGAGATCTGAAATCAGTAGCTCAAATGTAAGAGCGGAGTTCGAGACGGATGATACTGCTGTAGCACCTATATCTCAACTGAATGAACCATTCAAAAACCGTGATCGGTATCAAGATTTGCAATTGATGAATACTATCGAAAGTGCCAATACGTTGGACAGGGCCATGTATGAAGATGATTATGAAACGGATAGCAATCTTAATTTATCCAGAAGCTCTTCATTTCAACGTTCATTAATAAATCAAAGAGATCAGTTTGAAGATTCGTATTTGAAAAACGATTCAACTACGAGAATATTCGATGCACCAACAACTTCTTTTCAGCCACTTCAACAAGAAGGCTCATCTGCAACTACATTTCCACAATCATTACAGAGTCGGAATCCTCTGGCAGATTCTAAGGATTCATCTTCTTGTTTGGCTTCTGCCTCCGAAATAGTTGATCCATCCATCAATACCTTTCCATCTATTCGTCAAGCGAACCCGTTAATGAGAATCGAATCCTTGGCGCTGAGTTCAGTAACATCAAAGTCGACGATGAAACCAAGTTTGCATCGAAGACGTTCATCAGAGGGATCTACAAGAGACCCAAGTCGTATGAGACCTCTGCGACAATCAAGTCCTATGCGATCTTTGTTGCACAGTTCTCCGGCGACGCAAAGGATGCCTAGTCCGATTCCTGGGCATATGAGCTCTAAATTCATTGATACCATCATCATTCAAAATAATGATAATTTAGAGAATAATGATCAAATGGCTTCAAAACCTCTTACAACCAGAGCTTTGGAAAAGATGCGGAAATTCAGAACCATGATGTCCTCCATTACTCTAGATGATAGTTTCTTAGACACAAACGACGCTGATATTACGAATAACCAAGATATCGCTACAACTGACGCCCAGCTGAGGGACTTGAGCAACCTGCGACAATGTTTGTCAGCAACGGAATACGATGGATCACGAGTGAAGAACAGATCTGTTCTTGACACAGACATAGACTATTTTGATGACTCAAAGCTAAAACATTATGATGCTTGGGATATCCTCCACCACGAACGAGATAACACACTTCCTTTTCAAATTCTTGGCACTAGCGCGGATGATGAAGCATCAATGCCTCATGTGCTTTCTCCGCCTCTTATGGAAAGTTTGTGCGGTTTCTTGCCCTTTTCATGCAGCGAAAGCAACTTTTTCATGAAATATTCTTTGATTCGTGATGGTGCATCATTTATTCCGATGCTTCAACAGATCCGTGGTTCTAAGCATACGATTTTAGCGATTGAGACAACAGATGGGGAGGTTTTTGGTGCATTCACGTCAACTGCTTGGAAAATTTGTGCTGATTACTATGGATCAGGAGAATCATTTCTATGGAGGATGAAACATGACCGTAGGACACTTTGCACTTCAGTCTTTGACCAGGCTAACCTTGAAAGTGAGGTTGACTTTTTTCCGTGGACTGGATCGAACTACTTGGTGCAATACTGTTCAAAAGAACGCCTTGCTCTTGGTGGTGGGGACTCTCGAAAAGTGTCAAATGGTGGTTTTGGACTAGCTGTTGAATCTCAATGTTTGTATGGTACATCAGAGCAATCAGGAACGTTTGACAACCCACCTCTATCCAAAGTTCATGTGGATGGTACTCCATTTGAGATTGTTAACATGGAAATATGGTCTATGACTCCAGCAAATACTGAAACGGAAGCCGAGCGATTGGAAATGGCAACTTTGTTTCTTGAAGAGCATATGTAAATAATTTATTTTTTAAAAAGGTTTTAACTCTTTACACTGCCCAAGTAAGACATTCCTTGTTTTGAACAAGGTGTTGTTGTAACTGACCTGCAATCGTTATAATCATAATGGCTCCACAAGGCATGTCTTCTGTAACACTGAACATCAGGTCGTCAGTGCAACGAATCGAAAGACCCAATGCCGTGGTCATGTTATCGACGTGTTCTGGTACCATAACACAGTTTACGATGAATTTATAATTAGTTTTCATATCGGAAAGTTTCCGTACAATCTCTTTGCATACACAACCAGAAAGTGCGTGGTAATCGTTGCAATTAACAATCGAACAGTGAACGACATCTTTACAAGCCTTGTGTATAATGGAACGGACCTTGTTGAAGTCAAACTTGAAAAAGAATACTCATGAGTATAACTAATAATATCATCTTGACGTCTATGTGTATGAAGATTGACTACTTACGATTGGTTTTGAATTCGAATCATTCATTCGATTCATGGACGACGAGAAGAAGAGAGAGAGACCTTTCGATTTTTTTATGTCATCAAAATTGAGATGAATGAGCTAAAACAGTAATAAATAATAAAAAAGAATGCTTTCCCCTCATCTTTTAGTGAAGCCCCACGCCCCACTCTTCATCTCCACATTTGACGACCAACCGTTCACCGTTCACCGTTCCTTTCTTCAATCAAAATTTATGGGATGGTGGCAATTATTCCAACTGCTATATCAGTTCTCCTTGCGACGAATAGAAACTCTAGAAAACCAGAAACAAATTCACCAACCTACGGGCGTAAAAGGTACTCTAAAGACGGATCCAAAAGAAAGTCAAACCCTACATCATCTAAACCTCTAAAAAATAATCATGATGGTTCTCTACTTGAAGTTTCCCCTCTTCCTCCATTAACGAGTCAGCACGAAAGTCGGCCATCATATTTTACATGCCGTCACACCTATGAAGATACACTTATAAATGAAATTAACCGACTGGTTTCAAAGCAATTTGGTGATGTTATCGCAACCTCGCCTTACCCAGGCTTAGTACGCGTTGAAGATCCTAAAAATATCTTACCAATACACTTAGATCCTGTTTATGCATTGCAGAGTATACCCAATGCGGTTGTCATTTCAGGTAGCTCTATCAAGACTATTGCAAAAGAAATTTACTATGCATTGTTTGGTTCAGATGACACAGATGTAGCACAAACGTCGGATGAACAATGTAAAATGAGATATGATCTTCTCTTAGCTCCAAAAGGGAGTCTGACAATACACCCCTTAGTCCCTGGGCAGTGCAAAGCTCAAGTAAAACCAGTGATGCTCAATAGGTCTGAGAAGATTTGTGATGAATTAGCAACCATGATGAAAAAAGTGTATCCAGCAGCGAGGAAACTCATATCTGATTCATATGACATTTCCAATGAGAAGTGGATCCTTCAGGTCATGCTACAAAGTCCTGAGATTGCTGTTGCATCTTTGGTGCAGAGCAAGTTTGTTGGTCCTGGCAATATGTATTGGCCTAACGTCAAATTTCCACTCGGATTAGCACTTGTGGATATTGAAGAAAAAATGCCAAGTTCAGCATATCGTAAATTGATGGAAGCTATTGAGTGCATGCAAATAAGACCAATGTCAGAAAACATTGTTATTGATCTCGGTGCATGTCCAGGTGGTTGGACAACTGTGATGAGAAAGTTTGGTTGTAAAGTCATCAGTGTTGACCGAAGTGAGTTAGATTCTGTGTTGATGCGTGATAACATGGTCGAATTTGTGAAAGGAGATGCATTCACATTCGAACCACCTTCCGATGACGACGATGTTGTGTTTTGGATGGTGTCTGATGTAATTGCGTATCCAGATCGTATCACGGATTTGTTAAATCGATGGTGTAGTAACCAATGGGCAGAGAAAATGATTGTAACTATGAAATTTCAAGGCGATGAACCATCGCTTGATGATCTCGATCGTGCTATAGATTTAGTTCAACGTTGCGGATATCGCTGCCGTGCTAAGCATTTCTTCAATAATAAAAATGAGGTGACAATGATGATTTCAAAAGAAGGGTCTCGATGCGAGATGTTAGAACCGAATTTGATTGGAACTGCCATGTACAATCCGACTATTTAAATTTAGTAAGATGACTTATGTTCTAAAGTTTCGTGAATGGTTGTAGTTTGCTGTTATATGACAGATACAAACTCATTTACCTACAATGAGAGGGATACCTGTGCACAATCTTACAAAGTCAAGTAGACAAAGGATTATCATTCCATATCCACAGCTTTCTACAACAGTATCCCACACTGACACCTTCCTAGCACCCTTCTCCAGACTATCTATCTCACGATCAAATTCCAAGAATGCTGGGAATGATACAAGAAAGTAAATTCCATAGAATGCACTTCCCAGCTTGTATGCCATATTTCGTTCTTCAAATGAGTAATACGGGAATGAAGAAATAGTCAATGTTTCCATGAATGCTGTAAAATAACTCAAAACAAAAACTGTGGATATGAAAAGAATGCGGCGTTTCAGATTGGGGGCGAAGGAAGTCTTGATTTTCCTTAGACATGCATTTGAAAAGACATGATAGGAACTGAAATAAAAATGTGTTGCGAAAAACATGGCGATTGGGACATTGTTCAAGCGTGTAGAAGGCATAGAATAGCTGGCCTTGAGAACTGAATAAAAGTAATGCGTGTACCAGTAATTACCGATAAACGAATAAACTGCGAGCCATACGTTGGCTTTCAACGCGTATCTATCCTTTAGAGAACGCTTTGCGTCTGGTGAATTACATAATGCCGATGGTACAAAGATAGGTTGTAACAAGCACGGCAATGCGAGGATTAAGAGATACAAATTATATTCGAAAGCACTCCATTGCTCATAAAGCTGAAACACGACAATGCAGCCGAAAATTCCCATCCAAATTGGCGCGTATAACGTTTGAAATTTTTCATAGGAGTATTTGGATGGTTCAGTGATTGGACAAGGATAGAAAGAAGATTTGCCCGATCTTGAAGGGGTTTGAATCATACATAGCCCTGCTAAGAAAGCGAACATTGTCGTCATGATAGCTGTCATTGTGACGACGATATCATGAGAATCAATCATGATAGTGATTGTGCAGAACTTTATTTAGATCGTACAATCCAAGTGAAATCTGTGTATTAGTGGCTACTACTTAGCTACTATCTACTCTTAACTCGTATTCTCTACGTTTTTGTATGCGTGGTACTGGGTACAGTGGTACTCGCTATTACTCGTTACGTGTAATCTCCGGAAACTCGAAAATGACAGGGGTGTCGTAGCGGATCATTCGGTGGGAACTTTTGCGGGGGAACTTTTCGAAAGAATTTCGGAGTCTCATCTTTTTTAGTCTTTTGAATATTTTGAAAATTTCAAATTTTCTTCGTTCTCAAGAGTCACAATATCCTTGAGACTCCGCTAACACCGTTAATATGAAACATTGGGCATCAACGTACACCATCGGTTTAATGTTAAAAAAAAGAAATAACAACTAAACAGCATTGATTAACTTGCCTTTGATTTTTGATTGGCCCTACGATTGAATAGATTTACTTTTCACTTCATTTTAGGATAATGATTGAATACCTTCCTGTTCGAATACTCCCATACTGAACCACACGATAATAAGCTGTTACTGTTCCGAATTTTTAAAAATGACGGACGAGTGTTTTGCAGATCTTTCAAAACGGTCTAGAAGTACAGATCATTAATCTATTATCGCATTGAAAGAACATGTACTTGCGCGTCAGATGACAAAAGGCATAAATTAGATGTCGCCTTAACATAAGTTTGTCCCATATTTTATGTTCAGGACATGATATTATGTGTGTATTTTGTAACACTACGCTTTCATGGACGTGTTACATAACTCTGTAGGCATGACTTCGATGTGACTCCTTTTTCAAAAAAAATTTAAAATCATTTTTTCGAGGGTAAGCCGCCCACACTGCCCCCCTGCACTACCACGCAGACACAGAAATCTTCTCCCACCCTTCTCAGTTTATCTTCTCACTTTTTTTACAGCCATCAATTCAAGATGATTTTGACCCGTGCAATCCCCCTCCTTCTCCTCGCTCTCTTTGTACCCGTTGCTTTGTCCGGTAAGTAAATTGTTTTAGTTTGATGGTTGGTCTTTAGAGTTGTGGAAGCGAAAGCACGTTTCCTTCAGCTGTTGCGTTGAATAAAATACCCTCACTCAAAAAACATCTCTTTTTCAGATGTGGTAGTCGAGGAACGAAGCTTGAAATCTGCCAAGGTTCCTAAGACTTCGGCCCCCAAGAGCACCAAGGCTCCCAAGGCCAAGAGCACCAAGGCTCCCAAGAGCACCAAGGCTCCCAAGAGCATCAAGAGCGCCAAGGCTCGTGCCTTGCTTGAGGAAGATGAGTCTGAAGACAGGGAATTGAAGAAAGTCAAGGCTCCTAAGACTAAGGCCCCCAAGAGCACCAAGGCTCCCAAGGCCAAGAGCACCAAGGCTCCCAAGAGCACCAAGGCTCCTAAGACCAAGGCTCAGCGACTGGTTTAAATCTTGGGATACTTCTATCCGTTTTCGTAATATTTTATTTAGATCAAAGTGTTGTTGTTAAAGTTATTATTATTTCACCTGCCCCTGACAACACTCTTCTTTTGTTTTTTCATACGAACTTTAAATGTATTATATATCTTTGGCAGATATGGTGTTGGTATTCGCTAACTTTGACCGCTAGCAATATTTAAAAGGATAAATATCCTTTTTTAATAAAACAAATTCTTTTCGTCGTAGAATAAATCAAAGCAACTTATGACAATAGAAACACATATTTCATATTTTAAGCGCGACATGCTTCTATACTTTTGTCCAAAGACATGTCTTTGCTAGCTCCTGGGTCCGAAGGCAGCAGGATAGGATCTTCGTCTATCCATTTTTTCAGTACCTTCATAGCCATTTCAAGTTGCTGGTCTTCACCATCATATGCTAACCGTGGATTATTATCAACATCAATGTCTGGTTCGACTCCTAACTGTTCTATCCCAATACCCCATCCAAAGTTATGATTGTACGTACCATATTCAGGAGAAGATGCAATACCATGATCCACGAGTCTGTTGTCTGAAGAGAGCCAGATACCACCTCCCCACGTACGAGATCCGATTAACTTTCCTAATCCAAGCTCAGAAACACCACGGGCAAACCCTTCACCATCACTACTAGTCATTTGATCGATAAGAACAACAACATGCCCTCGAAATGCAAACTGCTCATCCCATCCAAGACCTCCAGTTGTAATGTTTGTTGCCCGTCCTTTGAAAAACATCCATGCCTTACGCTGCAATGTAGAAAGAAGCCAGGAATCAATGTTCCCTCCGTTATTATGCCGAACATCTATTATCATTGCATCCTTATCAAAATCTGGATAGAAGCCACGAACAAATGCATCTTCGCCTTCTGCACCAGACATTGATCTGAGATGTGTGTAGCCAACAGTGAATCCATGTGTAAAAGCAAGAGTTTTCGCAAGTTCTCTGGTCCTCCATTCCCAAGCAGCATATCGAAGATTTTCTGCTGCCTCCGATGTGATTGGAACAACAATCACTGGTTCAGTTTTTTTATTATCTTCGTCCGAAAATGATGACTTGCTTTTCAATCTCAAAACGTCTAGACGTACACTTTTTCCAGCCATTCCACGCAACAACATGTTGATATCTGGAACATTCAATACACTTTCTCCATTCACGCCAACAATAACATCTCCTGCGAGTAATCCGATTTGACCAGTCAGTCTCAGCGTGACATTGCTAAGTGGGCTATAAATATAACCTCCATCAAGTGGATTGAAGTCTGGATCAGGAGCAGGTATATCTGTAATTAAATATCCACCCCATATGATAGATAGTTCCAATGATGCACCTAAAGATGCGACAGCGTTAAGAGATCTGAGAAGTGGATTACCATGTAGTGGATCATTATACTCTCCGCCATAAACAAAGACATGCAGAGCACTTAGTTCAGACGCCATCTGTTTCAAAACATCATCTAATTCTTCTCTTTTTCCGCACCGACTCACGAGAGGGAGAAAACGGGTATGAACAGATACCCAATCTACACCCCCCATATCTTTGGTGTAGTAGTAATCACGAAGCATTCGCCATGCATCTGAGAACATTTGATAATATTCTAATTTTGGCAAAACGCTTAGAGCCCATTCATTGGTGTCAACGATATTTTTTGTGAACGCATCGGAGGAGCTTTCGATGTCAGAGACAAAGTTGCTCATAAATTCCGCTGCATTATTTTTTATCACCTTTGTCAGGCCAGAATAACTGAAGTAAAGAAATTTTCGATTCGTGCTGACCCCAATATCTTCCAATGAAAGAGTCGCAGAATCTATTATTAAAGGAGTAACTCCATTGTCAGGAAAATCACTCATAGCAAATACCTTTATAATGATATTTTCGCCACTAGATTCAGCAACAATCAACGATGCATCATCTTGTAGCTGATGCAGAAATAAATAGTTTGATTCAGGAATAGATGTGACTAGATACGCTCGACGAGCAAAATCCATGTTATTTCCTTCTGCATCAAATGATATCACGACGTCAGAATCAACGTTTTTATCAATATTATTGTCAAAACTTGAATGTGTATCGCCTAGATCTGGAAGAGTAGATGGCACAGCAGATGATCTAGTTTTTAATTCATCGTTCCATGAATTTATATGTTCCCCTAATAATTCCAAAGCACCACCACCGGCAAAGCTGCCCCCTCCGAACATCTTTTCATATGGATCTTCAATCATAGGATCATCTTTAGATATCAATGGAAGGGCATAAATGGAACTTGCTTTTCTAAAATAAGGCCCGGGCGCACGCGACCCCCAAGGAGCGGTATTTCCAACTAATATAACGTCACGATCAGTAAGAAAATAAAGTGTAGTCGCTTTGGTAAATTCCGTTGAAGTTGGATATAAAGCGTCAACCTTAAAGTCAACAGGTGCTCTACCCCAAATGGGCTTCATTGAGTTAAATCTAGAAGGCGTTGCTTGTACAATTCTCCCAACATTAATATGACCCAAAACAGGATCACCCAGATCAGCAATACTAATGATTTTGAATTGATTTTTTGCCGAATGCTCAATTGCTGCATAGCGACCTGCAGGACTGAAAGTTAAAGCAGCACCAATCCCATTAAGAGGTTCGTTCATTTCATTATGTACGGGGAGACTGACTGCAAGACATCGCGTACTATTTAAAAGTTGAGCAATCCTTATATTACCATCAGTGTCAGACCATGCAAACCTTCTACCACAAGGGGAAATAGCAACTGACTCAACTTTGATACTTCCAAGACCACCATCATGAGTACTTCCGCCATTCACATGACCGCCTATAATTGGTGTCTGAAAGTCATCTATATTTGAAAATGCTGATTTGGCACTAGATGATACTTCTACAACATAGAAAGCCAGTTCAGCAGTGGGGGAAAGTGGATCTGTAGCCAATAGAAGAGCCATCTTTGAAAGGGAATTTGAGATTGAGTCTAAGAACCAGGATCCAAATATGCGCACGGAACCACCAGTTCTGCTTCCAGGAGCAACACGATATCTCCTTGCAGGCATATTCATCCCTGACCCTCTATAAATTTCGGCTGTTTGCGTATCCGTAATGACTGGATTGACATAAAGTTGCCCTCTTGCAGCCATCAGTGCAGATATAGTTCCATAACCAGAGTCAAAACAGTCCATTGTTGTAACATCTTTCGGATTTGATAGTGGTATAATTCTTTCATGTAGATTATTAAAATCGGAGTACACAGCGATTGGTAGGTTAAAAGGTGTTGGATTTCTTTTGCTACTAACATCACCGTTCTGCGACGAACGTATAGCATCATGTATCTTATCTGAATCAAGAACATGAAGATCGGCACCGATTCGAAGGATTATATTTCCAGTTGCTGTATCAATGGAATATTCTTGCAGATGCATGCCATTATATTGGCACGATACAGCCGTTATGGAAAAAGGTCTAGAGAACACGAAATTACCACTATATAATTCCTCTCGTGAGGGTAAAAGGGTTGCCCATAAATTCATGGTGGTCGGTTTCCACTGTGTTCCATTTATGTCACCACGATCGCTCATGAAAAATAAGTATTTTGTTCCATTTTTCATTTTGTAAATCTGAGGAGCCTTGGATGCACCTTTGTAATCTTGGGTCAAACCCAAAGCTTCCTTTTCACCATCACAGTACACCCATAAGTGTTCAGCAGTGCCTCCAACATAACGAACAGTATTGGAAGATTGCTTAAATCTTGTAAAGAAACGACAGTTGGATTCTTCATCTACAACTGAGTCAATCGCCTGAGAAAGAGGAACAGCTTTCTTACTAGATACAGTGATTGGTGCATGTTGTGAATGAGAAAGATAATTATTTGCGGTTGGCATGGTCTCTTGTTGCTCTTTTGGAATGATACCAATTTTATAGAGTCGAACATCTGGCAGAGCAACATCCATATTGAATGAACTTACAACAAGAGTCGATCCATCATCTTCCCAACCAGAAATTGAGAGAATTCCATACACCGAATCCGTATACGTGATGCGTAAGCTTGGACGTGATCGATGATTGGAGCGTAGATCCATAAGATACACTTCTCGATGACCAGTATAAGTCGCCGTAAACGCTAAAAGATATGGATATTTTGGATTAATCGTTGGATGTCCAACATTACCGACTGTAGATGTCAGTCTCATGGCTGGTAAAGGAACGTTGTTTTCGAGTTTTCCATGAATAAGTTGTGTCAGGTACACATCACCTTCACTGCAAAATACAAGTGTATTATTATATATTTGAGGTTGCTGCATATAACCTACATTATCGTCAGAGTTATCATGTTGAAGTAAGTGGGAAGGTATCGAGGGATGCGGTGGTTCACTGAATATTCCTCCATACCAAGTAGTATTAATGACATGAAATGCATCATGGTGCATCTTTAAGTACGCATTGGGATCAAATTCGTAAGTCATGGAGTTTGGTGGAGAGGGAACAGAATCCGATATAGGTCCCTTATGCTTGTAATGGTTGGGTTCATGTTTTGGAAGTTGATTTCCATCATGTGTGACTGTGAATAGTCCCAC
>Ga0213868_10002602_pt1 | contig 17217 bp, 15 predicted proteins | sample PICome_9_FD_160087 | JGI IMG/M metagenome (GOLD analysis project Ga0213868, IMG submission 160087) | Coastal seawater microbial communities near Pivers Island, North Carolina, United States - PICO127 | ecosystem: Environmental > Aquatic > Marine > Coastal | place: USA: North Carolina...
TTCAGCGACTGTAGTGTTTAACTGGCCCATAATGGCTCCGCTTTGACGAAGTTGAAATTGTAACAAAATTACGAAATTTAGCTATAAATAATGTATTATTCCCATGAATAATGTAATTTTATTACAATAATTGTTAACTAGAGTAACTCTTCTATAAATACGTTATTGTTGGGAAAAATTTAACGCTATAGACGACAGAATTACAGCAAGTTTACGCGCTCTCAACAGCGAATCAAATGATCTACTGACCCACAGGAACAAACGCAAAATGACTTACAGACCCACGGCAACCGCAGCATGGAAGACGTTGCAACAACAGGCCGAGCTGGCGAGCAGCGAACGAATTACCGATTTTTTCACCGAAAACCCCAGTCGCAGCAGCGATATGTCAGCGGAATGCGGTGAGCTTCATCTCGACTTCTCAAAGAATCTGGTCAGCGATCAAACCTGGCAAGCCCTGCTGGAGCTGGTTGAGCAATCTCCACTGCAAGAGCATCGAGCCGCTATGTTCTCGGGCGAAAATATCAATACCACCGAAGATCGTGCAGTACTCCACGCCGCCCTGCGCGCTGAGATTGGCGATCAGACGGTCGCCGCCGCAGTGGAAGAATCCGACCAGCGTGTCAGCTTGGTAAAACAGCAGTTGAGCCAGGTAAAACTGGTCAGCGAAAAAATTCGCAGCGGCAACTGGGTTGGTAGCACTGGCAAAGCGATTACTGACGTGATCAATATTGGCATTGGCGGCTCCGACCTGGGCCCCAAGCTAGCCTGCAATGCTCTTCAGGAATTTGCTCACCCGAATATCAATCTGCACTTTATCTCCAATGTCGATGGTGCAGAAATACTTAGCACCCTTAAAAAGCTCGACCCCGAAACAACTCTGGTCGCCTTGGCCAGCAAGACATTTACCACCCAGGAAACCCTGCTTAACGCCAAGACCACACGCAACTGGTTTGAAAAAGAACTCGGTCTTAAAGATGCCCAGAGCAGCAGCCACTTTGTCGGCCTGACCGCAAGCCGTGAAAACGCCCTGGCCTACGGTATTCCAGACAAGCAGATTCTCGAATTTGCCGAATGGGTCGGCGGCCGCTACTCACTTTGGTCGAGTATTGGGCTCTCTATTGCCATCTCAATTGGCTACGACAAATTCGAAGAGATGTTAGCTGGTGCTCGCGAGATGGATCTGCACTTCCAATCCGCACCAGCAGATAAAAATATGCCGGTTATCCTGGCTCTGTTAGGCATCTGGTACAACAACTTTCTCGGCGCACAATCCAACGCCGTGATCCCCTACTGCGAGCGACTGCTCCTGCTACCCTCTTATCTGCAACAGCTGGATATGGAGAGTAATGGCAAGTCGACAACCCTGGATGGACAGCAGGTCAACTATGATACCGGCGCTATCCTCTGGGGCCAGACTGGCACCAATGGGCAACATGCGTTTTTCCAGTTGCTGCACCAGGGCACACGCCTGGCACCAGTTGACTTTATCGCCCTGGCGAAAGATGAGATGAGCAATGAAGAGCACCATCGCGTTCTGCTCGGCAATATGCTTGCCCAAGCTTCGGCACTGATGTGTGGACAGGAGGCTCCCGCTGGCGAAAATCATCGCTACTACCCGGGCAATAAACCCTCCAATGTTCTACTGCTGAAAGAGCTTTCAGCGAAAAACTTTGGCGCGCTGGTTGCACTCTATGAACACAAAGTATTTGTTCAGGGTTGTATCTGGAATATCAATTCGTTTGATCAGTGGGGTGTCGAGCTGGGCAAGAAGATGGCCAACCAGTTACTCGCTGATAACGATGGGCAGACAGCAGATCTCGATCCTTCCACCAAGGCTCTGTCGGCCTATATCGAATCCTGCCAGTAGCCTTTAGCCCATAGAATATAGCCTTTGCATAACACTACTGACCTGCGACAAGCAGGTTAGTAGCAGCAACAGCGATTATTTAAACGCGCAGCTCTTTGGGCAGGGAAAATCTTACATTTTCCACCACACCATCCAGCTCCTGCGGTGCATTGGCACCTAGGTCAACCAACTTCCTGATCACATCAAGCACCAGAATATCCGGCGCCGATGCACCGGCAGTAATACCGATTGATGCGGTCTTCTCCAACCACTCAGGCTGAATATCCTGCGGACCATCGATAAGATAAGCGCGACAACCGCAGTGCTCAGCAAGCTCGCGCAATCGATTTGAATTGGAGCTGGCAACCGAACCAACCACCAGCACCAGATCGGACTCCATAGCCAACTGCTTGACTGCATCCTGACGGTTCTGGGTGGCATAACAGATATCATCTTTGCGCGGCCCTTCGATCGCGGGGAATCTCTCGCGCAACGCATCAATAACTCGCGCAGTATCATCCATCGACAATGTTGTCTGAGTTACAAAGGCGAGTTTTTGAGGATTTGTAATGCTTAGATTGGCAACATCCAGCTCATTTTCAACCAGATATATATGGCCACCACGGGACAAATCGTACTGCCCCATAGTACCTTCAACTTCCGGGTGACCGGCATGGCCGATCAACACACATTCCATTCCCTCATCACTGTATTTGGTAACCTCCAGATGGACTTTAGTCACCAGCGGGCAGGTTGCATCAAAGACTTTTAAACTGCGGCGCTGAGCTTCATTCTGGACCGCCTGGGAAACACCGTGAGCGCTAAAAATAACAATTACATCGTCGGGAATTTCATCCAACTCATCGACAAACACCGCGCCTCTTGCGCGAAGATCATCGACGACAAATTTATTGTGAACCACCTCGTGACGCACATAGATTGGCGCACCATGCACCTCGAGCGCACGATTGACTATATCGATTGCGCGATCGACACCGGCACAAAAACCCCGTGGATTAGCTAATTTAATATCCATTAACTAAAACTCTTCATCAGTGCAGATTCTCTGGTATTACATCCATAATCTTAACTTGGAAAATAATATTTTTACCCGCCAGTGGATGGTTGAAATCGACCATCACTTCACCGTCGAGAATTTCAGTGATAACACCGGGCAGTTCGCCATCGCCATTTTGAAACGAGAACATTGCGCCCGGTTCAATCTCAAGGTCTTCAAAATTTTCCATCGCCACGCGCTGCAGGTTCTGCTCATTGTGCTGACCAAAGGCTTTTTCCGGGGGCACAACAAACTCACGCTGATCGTCTTTATGCAGCCCCATCAATGTCTCTTCAAATCCTGGCAACAGGTTGCCATCGCCAATCGAAAAAGTCGCAGGCTTGCCTTCAAAATTGGAATCCACCACCGCGCCATCCTCTAATGCAAGCGCGAAATGCAGAGTTACGGTGGTGCCTGTGTCTATGGGTATACTCATATCTGATCTCTGGTACTAATAAAAAATAACTACAAAAAATTACTTATCTGCTGGCTTCTCGCTCTCGGAGGAGGCGTTATCGGCAAAAAATAGTGCGTCGATAATAATCAAACCGGCCCCGACTGAAATAGCCATATCGGCGACATTAAACGCGGCAAAGTGCCAACCGGCCCAGTGAAAATCCAAAAAGTCGACCACATAGCCCAGGGAGACACGGTCGTAGAGATTGCCCAGCGCACCGCCGAGAATAAGCGACAGGGCAATAGCTTCAATAATCTTTTGCCTAGGCAGGCGCACCAGCCAGACAATAATAACCAAACTTATAGCAGTGGAGAGAAAGGTAAAAAACCAGCGCTGCCAGCCACCGGCATCACTGAGAAAACTAAAGGCCGCGCCCTCGTTATGAGCGCGCACCAGATTAAAAAAACTGCTCATATAGCGGCTGTCGCCAAGGGCAAAGTCAGTCATTATCCACAGCTTGGTGAGCTGATCGAGCAGCAGAACCGTCGCCGCAATGGCAAACCAGCGTAATGTATAGCCATAGCTACCGTTGTTATCAGGCATAGTGACGAACCTCTCCTGCGGTATCCAGATTGCTAACACAGCGACCACAGATTTCCGGATGCTCTGCACTGCTGCCGACATCGGCAATAAAGTGCCAGCAGCGCACGCATTTCTCAGCAGTGGATCGCTGCAGGCTGACCTTTAAGCCTTCCAGCATAGAGTCGCTGGCATCGGCCGCTTCGCTGAGCGGAGACAGGCTTGCCTTGGAAGTAATAGTCACAAAGCGTAATTCATCACCCAGTTTGGCCAGTGACTGATGTAATTCAGGCTCAGCGTACAACTGAATATCTGCACCCAGCGAACCTTTGACAACACCCTGGTTGCGCTGGTCTTCGATAACCTTATTGATCGCCTCTTTGGCCTGCAGAATAGCCGCCCAATCCTGCTGATCGATCTTTTCATCGGCCATCAGTCGCGGCAGTGGATACCACTCGGCAATGAACACTGAAGATTCGCGCTTGCCGGGCATAAAGCCCCAGATTTCATGCGCAGTAAAGCTCAGGATAGGTGCAATCCAGCGAGTGAACGCCTCGGCAATATGATACAGAGCAGTCTGCGCTGAACGGCGTGGCAGACTGTCTTCAGGGCAGGTATAAATACGGTCTTTAATAATATCCAGATAGAATCCGCCCATATCGCGGACACAGAAGTTATGCAGCTTCTGGTAGATAATATGAAACTGGAACTGATCGTAAGCGCCGACAATCTCTTCCTGCAGCTGTGCCGCACAGTCGATTGCCCAGCGATCCAGAGCCAGTAGTTCAGCGTGCTCAACGGCGTGCTGTGCCGGGTCAAAACCATCCAGGTTAGAGAGGAAGTAACGCGCTGTATTGCGTATGCGACGGTAGGAGTCGCCCGCGCGATTCAAAATCTCATCAGAAACGGTCATCTCACCGCTAAAGTCTGCCGAGGCGATCCACAGACGCAACACATCGGCGCCCATATCATTGATAACCTTTTGTGGCGAGATAACATTGCCAACCGACTTTGACATCTTGCGACCGTGCTCGTCCACGGTGAAACCGTGAGTTAGAACTGCCTTATAAGGGGCAGTGCCATTGATTGCGATAGCGGTCTTCAAGGATGACTGGAACCAGCCGCGATGCTGATCCGAGCCCTCCAGATAGAGGTCGGCTGGATACTGCAATTCTTCACGGGCATTGATAACTGACTCATGGGTAACACCGGAGTCAAACCACACATCCAGAGTATCTGTAACCTTCTGGTAATCGGCCGTATCAGCACCGATTAAATCAGCCGCATCCAGTTCAAACCAGGCATCGATGCCATCTTTCTCAACCAGTTGCGCGACCTGCTCAATCAGTGCCGAAGTATTGGGATGAAGCTCTCCAGTCTGGCGATGCACAAACAGCGCAATAGGCACGCCCCAGGTGCGCTGACGAGAGATACACCAGTCTGGACTGTTATCCAGCATACCTTCAATTCTTGCCTGACCCCAATCCGGATGCCAGCTAACATCCTTGATTGCCGCTTTGGCTTTTTCCAACAGCCCATTTTTATCCATCGAGATAAACCACTGCGGGGTGGCGCGATAGATCAATGGTGTTTTGGTACGCCAGCAATGGGCGTAGCTGTGAACAAATTTTCCACAGCTGAGTAGACGATGCTGCTCGCGCAACACCTCGAGAACTGAGTCATCAACTTTGTAGACATGCTGGCCGGCAAACAGCTCAACATCATCGTGGAAGACACCGTTATCCAAAATGTAATTAAGGGTGCCAATACCGTACTGTTTGGCAACCACGAAATCTTCCATACCGTGATCAGGGGCTGTATGAACACAGCCAGTACCTGCATCAGTGGTGACATGCTCACCGAGTAATACCGGAATATCGCGATCGTAAAATGGATGTCGGGCAACAATATTTTCCAACTGCTGACCCGGGCATGTGGCCAGAGTTTTATAGTCCTCAATCTCCAGACGCTGCATCACTGACTCAAGCAACAGCTCGGAACAGATCAGGCGCATTGGGCCATTTTCAGTATTGATTTGCACCAGCGCATAATCGAGATCGGCACCCACTGAGATAGCCTGACTGCTAGGCAGAGTCCAGGGTGTGGTGGTCCAGATCAGCATATTGATCTCACCTTCGCCGGTCACACCACCGAAAGCGTCCGTCAGCTTTTCGAGTTGCTGCTGATCAACCACCGGATAGGCAACATCGATGCTGTATGAGGTTTTATCCTGATACTCAACCTCGGCTTCGGCGAGAGCTGAACCGCCGACAACACTCCAGTAAACCGGCTTGTAACCTTTAACCAGATGACCGTTGGCAGCAATCTTGCCGAGAGCACGGATAGTATCCGCCTCAACCTGATAATTCATGGTGAGATAGGGTCGCTCCCAATCACCAAATACACCTATGCGCACAAAACCGGCGCGCTGACCATCGACCTGCTTCATCGCGTAGTCGCGACATTTCTTGCGGAAGGCTGAGTACTCTACCTTAACCCCGGCCTTGCCAACCTTTTTCTCAACATTGTGTTCAATCGGCAGTCCGTGACAATCCCAACCGGGAATATAGGGGGCATCAAAACCACTGAGAGTGCGAGACTTAACGACTATATCTTTAAGGGTTTTGTTGACCGCATGACCGAGGTGAATTTCACCGTTGGCATAGGGAGGGCCATCGTGGAGAATATATTTTTCGCGACCGGCACGAGCCTGGCGGATTTGCTGATAGAGATTGCTCTCTTGCCACTCTTTTAACATTCCCGGTTCGCGCTGCGCCAGATTTGCGCGCATGGGAAAAGCCGTCTTTGGCAGATTCAGTGTTGCTTTATAGTCTGTCATTAGTCTCTTTTATTGGCCCTGCAGGCCAGCCTTATCTTTAATTATTGTTTGTAAACCACTGCCTGATTACTTCTACGTCACCCTGAATCGTAGCGATCAGTTCTTCTATACCGGTAAATTTCTGTTCATCGCGAATCTTGTGAATAAACTCCACTGCAATTCGCTGGCCGTATAGGTCGCCATCAAAATCCAACAGGTGCACCTCTAAAATAGGCTTTATCAAATCGCCTACGGTTGGGCGCACACCCACATTGGCAGCGCCCTGGTATATGCTTCCCGCAACATTTACTTTCACGGCAAAAACGCCAGACAGCGGAGCACTAAAACGGTTTAACTGAACATTGGCGGTTGGAAAACCCAACTCGCGACCCAGCTGCTGCCCGTATCCAACAATACCACTGATCGAGAATGGCCGGCCCAAGAGCTTGGCGGCTCTGCGGAAATCTCCACGCTCGACAGATTCACGAACCAGAGTACTACTGACTCGCTGACCGTCGATCTCGACGGTGGCGGTATCCATAACGTCAAAACCGGCCTCTCTGCCACGCTCGGTTAACAGCGCAAAGTCACCGCTGCGATCACAGCCAAAACGAAAATCATCGCCGACGATCAGGTGCTCTACAGCCAGCCCCTGAACCAATACTCTATCGATAAAATCCATTGCCGAGAGGTTTCGCAACTGACGGTTAAACTTTAGGCACACCACATGATCAATACCAAAACCCAATAGCGCATCGATCTTTTCCCGCAGCCGCATCAGTCGCGCCGGTGCCCGTTCAGAGGAGAAATACTCTCTCGGCTGCGGCTCAAAGGTCATTACTACCGAGGGCAGCTGAAGGCGCTCAGCAGCATCTTTAACCTGTTGTAGAATCGCCTGATGACCAATATGCACACCATCGAAAGATCCGATAGTGACCACTGATTTCTGCTTACCCGGCTGCAGGTTATGCAGTCCGCGAACAAAGGTCATTTTACCCTGCTGCACAACCGTATTTTTCACTCTTTAAACTGATCGGCGAGTATACCTACCAACAGCCAGAAAGGTAAGCTGCTGGGCGAATTAAGCTGCTGGGCGAATTAATAAATGGCGCATTAACTAGCAAACTGTGCAGCGGTTATTCATCGATAGCTAATGCTCGCGGCTGGTTGCCTTGGCGGGACCGCGAAAATCCCCGGGGCGTATTCCTGTCAGCCAGAGAACGGCGATATAAGCGATAAAGCCAGCACTGCAGACCAGAGCCATACCACCACTGCGCTGCCACCAGCTCAACTGCTGCCATACCAGATTATTCAGGGCATCAAACTGATTGGCGACCAACATCAGCACGGCTAACATTGCCGCCACCGCAGCGATTAAATTAACCATAAAGCGCAACCATGAACGGCTGGGAAGATAGATCGCCTTTTTACGCAGTGCATAACAGAGCAACCCGGCATTTAGAAATGCCGAGACAGAGGTTGCCAGCGCCAGCCCCACATGACCGATCTGCCAGTAATGGTGCAACGGCAGAACAAACAGCAGGTTGAGAAACATATTCGAGACCATGGCAATCACACCAATACGCACCGGCGTGCGCATATCCTGGCGGGCAAAAAAGCCCGGCGCCAGCACCTTAATCAGCATAAAGGCGACCAGGCCCAGAGAGTAGGCGCGCAAACTTAATGTCGCCATAGTCATATCCCGGGCTGTCATTACATCACCATATAAAAACAGCGTGGCCAGTATGGGTTCGGCCAGCAGTATCAGCGCGGCGGCGGCAGGCACGGCAATCAACAGCACCAACCGCAGTGCCCAGTCCAATGTCTGGGAATAGGCCTCAGTAGAACTGGCGGCGTGATGACGGGAAAGGTTGGGCAGAATCACCGTGGCAATAGCCACCGCAAAAACGCCCAGAGGCAATTCGGACAGTCGGTCTGAATAATAGAGCCAGGAGACACTGCCGGTAGGCAGAAAAGTTGCCAGCATAGTGTCCAATAACAGATTGATCTGGCTGACTGAGACCCCAAAGATAGCCGGACCCATTAGGGCGAGTATTTTTTTAACCCCGGGATGGCGCCAGTCAACCACCGGCACCGGCAACATATGAATGCGCGCCAAAAATGGCAGCTGAAACACAAACTGCACAACACCGGCGACAAACACACCCCAGGCCAATGCATAGGTCGGCTGGTCAAACCAGGGCGCGGCGATTAAGGCGGCAAAAATCAGCGATATATTTAACAGCAGCGGGGTAAATGCTGGCACTGCAAAACGGTCATAGCTATTTAATATTCCCCCGGCAACACCGGTCATGGAGATAAACAGCAAATAGGGAAAGGTAATGCGCAACATGTCCGCCGTAGCATTAAATTTAAACGGGTCGTTTAAATACCACTTGGGTGCAAACAGGGCTGCCAACAGTGGTGAGGCGAGCACAACAACCAGAGTTAACAAGAATAGAGATAAACCGAGGGTACCAAAGACCCGACTGGCAAGATCCCTCAACGCGGCCTGGCTGCCCTTCTCACGATATTCCCCGAGCACCGGAACAAACGCCTGGGCAAAAGCGCCCTCGGCAAACAGGCGACGAAAAAAATTGGGAATTTTAAAGGCGACAAAGAACACATCGGCCAGTGCCTCTGCGCCAATCACCCGGGCAAAGATAATATCTCGCGCCAGCCCCATAAATCGCGAGAGCATGGTAAAAAAGCTGACCACACCGCTGGAGCGCAATAGTCCACCATCCGCTTTTTTAGTCGGTTGCTGCTGTTTCTGCGGCTGCTCTTCGGTCAATTGGCTACTCTACTTTGCAGGGTTAATCAGCGCAGTTTAACGACCTCGATGAACATCTCCAAGTGAATATGCAAAAGCGCCCTGCAACGACTAAACACTACCCCAACAGATAGCGCCTTTGGGTAGTTTGCCCAGAGGCGATATTCCTTTGAAAAGGGAGTTGAATGTGACAGTTAAACCCTGTATATTTCCGCGCCTTCAGTGAGACCCTTTGAGAGGAGTACAAACAAGTGGCAAATACAGCCCAAGCTAAGAAACGCGCACGCCAGAACGAGAAACGCCGCCAGCATAATGCCAGCCTGCGCTCAATGGTTCGCACCTATTTGAAAAAAGTTGATGCAGCAATAGAGACTGGTGTTCAAGCCGATGCTCAAGCAGCATACACATCAGCAGTTCCAGTTCTAGATCGTATGGCGGACAAAGGCATTCTGCATAAGAATAAAGCTGCCCGTCATAAGAGCCGCTTGAATGCTCAGGTTAAAGCCCTTAGCAAATAAGAAGCCCTTAGCGAATAAGAAGCCCTTAGCAAATAAGAAGCCCTTAGCAAATAAGAAGCCCTTAGCAAATAAAAAGCTCTCGGCGAAAAGTAATTTTCGCTGCAAATAAAAAAACCGGCTGATGCCGGTTTTTTTGTGCCTGATTTTTTGGGTTAGCTGTTTAACCCTGCTCCTAACTGAGATCAGGCCTGGTTAAGCGCCGCAGTCATTTCAACAACCGCTTTCTTGCCATCCCCGTAAACCATCAACGTGTGATCCATGGCAAACAGCGGGTTGGGCAATCCGGCAAAGCCCGGACTCAATGAGCGCTTGATCACCACTACATTTTTGGCTTTATCGACATTGAGAATCGGCATGCCGTAGATTGGACTGCCCTCTGCTTCTCGTGCCATTGGATTGGTCACATCGTTGGCACCAATCACAATCACCACATCTGTATCTTCAAAGGTTGGATTGATTCTATCCATCTCAACCAGATTGTCGTAGGGAACCTCAGCTTCAGCCAACAACACATTCATATGCCCGGGCATTCGTCCAGCCACCGGGTGAATACCATACTCAACCTCGACACCACGAGCTTCCATCGCATCTGCCAACTCGCGCACCGCGTGCTGAGCCTGAGCCATGGCCATACCGTAGCCGGGAACAATAACCACGCGCTGCGCCACTTCCAACATCATCGCCACTTCTTCTGGCTGCGCACTGGTCACCTTGCCGGCATAGATTTCATCGGCATCAATGGTCTCGCCACCGGCAGCCATCTTGCCAAACAGCACATTCGCCAGGGAGCGGTTCATGGCGACACACATAATCTTGGTAAGAATCAATCCCGAGGTACCCACCAGGGAACCGGCAATAATCAATACCGTATTGCCGAGAATAAATCCGGCCAGCGCTGCAGCTATTCCCGAGTAGGAGTTGAGCAGTGCAATAACCACCGGCATATCTGCACCGCCAATAGGCATAACTAAGAACAGCCCCAATAGCAGTGCCAGGGCGACAATCGCCATCACGGCTGTAACATTGCCTGGATTGATCAACAAACTCACCACGGCCGCCAGTGCTGCCACCAGAAACAATCCGTTACCAATCGGGCCACCGGGCAATCCATAGCTCTTTTTCATCAACTCCTGAAGCTTGCTAAACGCAACCAGACTGCCGGTCAGGGTCACTGCGCCAATCAGTATGGTCAGGCCAATTGCCAGCACAGCGATTGTGCCTTCAATACCAACACCAAAGGCACCGCTCTCCAGAGCAACTGGCACAAACAGATCGCCAAATGAGGATGGCGCCACAGCGGATACAGTAAAGTATTCAGCCAGGGCAATAGTCAGGGATGCGCCACCGCCAAAGCCATTTAGCAGAGCAACCATCTGCGGCATGGAGGTCATTTGGATACGCAGCGCCATCGTTGCGCCAACAGCTCCGCCCACAAGCACACCGGCAATGATATAGCTGAAGTCGACGGTACTGATATTGACCAGGGTGACAACCACTGCCAGAAGCATTCCCAGCGCTGAAAGCATATTGCCGCGCACCGCTGTCTTGGGTTTGGTCAGGCCTTTAATGCCGAGAATAAATAGAATACCGGCAACCAGATAAACAAAATTTACAATATTTGCATTCATCGCTTACTTCCTTTTAAACATGGCGAGCATGCGATTAGTGACAAGATAACCGCCCACAACATTGATAGTTGCCAGTGTCACAGCAATAAAGCCCAACACATTGACCAGTATTGGCGACCCCTCATTACCGGCGGCCAAAAGAGCGCCAACCAGCGTGATCCCGGACACTGCATTGGTACCGGACATCAGCGGTGTGTGCAGGGTCGGTGGCACTTTGGTGATCAGCTCAACACCGAGAAATAGCGACAGCACAAACAGCGCCAGCAATAGTATTAAAATCTCCATTTCGTATGCTCCTCTTAATTGCTTTCCGTGGCAGAAGTTTCCTGCTCTAGTTTTTCTTTAACTGGCTCTTCTTTAACCAGCTCTGCCAGACCCAGTAATTTGCGCATATGGGGATGGGGGATATCTCCCCGATGGGCGACCACAGTGCCGGCAACAATTTCATCATTGAAGTCGAGATTGAGCTCACCCTGATCGTCGAGAATTAATTCCAGCAATGTCTGCATATTTTTGCCGTACATCTGGCTGGCGTGATAGGCGAGATCAGAGGGCACATTTTCCGGACCAATAATGGTTACATCGTGGGCGACCACGGTTTTACCCTGCTCTGTAAGGTCGCAGTTGCCACCGCGTTCGGCGGCGAGATCGACAATCACCGAGCCAGGCTTCATGGCAACAACCATATCTTCAGTCACCAGAATTGGGGACTTGGCGCCGGGAATAGCGGCGGTGGTAATAATAATATCCTGCTCGGCAACTACGGCGGTCATCAGCTCGCGCTGACGACGTAAAAAGTCTTCGCCCTGCTCTTTGGCGTAACCACCTGCACCTTCAGATTCTCCGGTGTCCAGATCCAACTCTACCGGCTTGGCACCGACCGAGATAATTTGCTCGCGGGCTGCGGGACGCACATCGTATGCTTCAACCACTGCACCCAGGCGTTTGGCAGTAGCACAGGCCTGTAGGCCGGCCACGCCGACACCCATAATCAGTACTCGGGCGGGCTGTAATGTGCCTGCGGCGGTCATTAATAGTGGAAAGATTCGCGGCGCGGCAGAGGCGCCCATCAGTACGGCTTTGTAACCAGCCAGAGTGGCCATCGATGAAAGTACATCCATACTCTGAGCGCGACTGATACGCGGCACCAGTTCAAGAGCTATAGCTGTGGCGCCTTTATCAGCGACCGCCTGGGCAGCAGCTGGCGAGGCCAGCGGATCCATCATGCCGATAACTAACTGACCGCTGCGCAGGCGAGCGAGATCATCGTCACTGTTTTCATTATTGGAACCGAAAGACTGCACCTGCAAAATAATATCTGCGCGGGCAAATATCTCTGCGCGATCCTCGCAGACTGTTGCACCAGCCGCGCTGTATTCAGCGTCCGGGTAGCCAGCAGCGCTGCCGGCATCGGTTTGGAAAAGTATCTCTAGATCTCTATCTGCTAAACACTCGATATTGGCGGGGGTCATAGCAACCCGCTGCTCACCGGTTTTAATTTCCTTGGGGATCCCAATAATCACTCAACTCTCCTTCTTTTCACGATGAATATATTCATACTGTTTGCGGGCAGGATGGTATCAAAATTAGTCGGTTACAAACAATTGGCGCTTTGATAACCATTATCAAAAAACCTGATGCGAGCAATCATGAAAGCCGTGAAACTGAGAAATCTGCAAGTTCAGCCATAACGGTTTTGAACTGGCTTTCCGGTAGCCCGGCCAGTGATTTCTTGGCAAGATCGACTTGTAGTTCAGCTTGCCCTATAGAGTAGTCTATACTCCCGCAGGACTGAACGGCGGAGAGAATAGCCGAAAAGTTTTCCGCACTCTTGGTCTCAATCGCCTGGCAAATCAACTCTCGCTCATTCGCGGCGAGGCGATCCCGAGCATGGATCAGGGGTAGGGTCATCTTACCCTCGGAGAGATCATCGCCAACATTTTTGCCGATGGCGCTGACATCGCCCTGATAATCCAGCACATCATCAATTATCTGAAATGCCATTCCCAAATGTTTGCCGTAATCAGCCATAGGTTGCTGATTGCCCGAAGCCACAATAGCGCCAATCTGAGCCGCTGACTCAAACAGCTTAGCAGTTTTACGGTAGATAACTTCGAAGTAGATCTGTTCGTTGATATTCGCATTGCCGGCGTTGGCCATCTGCTGAACTTCGCCCTCAGAGATAACATTGGTGGCATCGGCAATCACCCCCATAATATCCATATCGCCGAGATCGACCAGCATTTGAAAGGCTCTAGAATAGAGAAAATCGCCCACCAGCACACTGGGGGCATTGCCCCATTGCTGGTTGGCTGTTTCGCGCCCGCGACGCAGTGCAGAAACATCGACCACATCGTCATGAAGAAGGGTTGCAGTGTGAATAAATTCAATAACTGCTGCGACTGAAAGGTGCTGCTTCCCCTTATAGCCATTAGCCAGTGCACTCAACAGAACCACCACAGGGCGCAGACGTTTCCCACCGGAATCGACAATATAGTGTCCAATATTTTCCACCAGACCCACTTTGGAATAAAGGTTTTCAATAATCAGATCGTTGACCGCTGAAAAATCTTGCTCAACAGCTTTGTGGAATGAAAGCATGGACGTGTCTTTGTCTACAGTTGTTATTAACGGCGAATGCTAGGGAGCCACCGCTAAGCTGTCAACCGATATTAGCTTAAGCCCGCCAAAGTATTGAAATTAAACAGCTATTCGACGGGGTTTAATGCTTAAAAAGTTGCCGCTGTGACGATAACTGGGTACGATGCACGCCTTTAAAACAGCATTAATTAAGGACCCCATGACACACCAACCACAGTCATCTTATACCCGCGAAGAAATTCTCGCCTGCTCCCGTGGCGAACTCTTCGGACCTGGCAATGCCAGACTGCCAGCCCCCAACATGCTTATGGCCGATCGTATTGTTGAAATCAACAACACCGGTGGCGTCGCTGGCAAAGGGCAGATTATTGCAGAACTCGATATTAACCCTGATCTGTGGTTTTTTGGCTGTCATTTTGAAGGCGATCCGGTTATGCCCGGCTGCCTGGGTCTCGACGCACTCTGGCAATTAGTCGGTTTCTTCCTGGTTTGGAATGGCAATCCAGGTCGCGGACGTGCACTGGGTGCCGGCAATGTAAAATTCTTTGGTCAGGTTCTGCCTACCGCCAAAAAAGTAACCTACAAATTGGAACTGACCCGACTTATTCAGCGCAAGCTGGTCATGGGTATCGCCAACGGTTCAGTTGAAGTTGATGGAAGAGAAATTTATACCGCTGAAGACCTCAAAGTTGGTCTCTTCGAGAGCACTGATAACTTCTAACGCTCAGTATAAATAACTCTACCTACTCCCTAATACAAGAGGATTACCGATGAGACGTGCAGTAATTACCGGCCTTGGTGTTGTGTCCTGTCTCGGCAACGACAGACAGTCTGTGACCCGCTCCCTGAAAGAGGGAATCTCGGGCATTCGTCGCCGTGAAGATTTTGCTGAAATGGGACTGCGCTGTAATGTTGGCGCCGTGCTAGATATTGACCCCAAAGATCATATTGATCGCAAGGTCATTCGCTTTATGGGCCCTTCGGCCTCCTACGCCTATATCGCCACTGAGCGCGCGATTGCCGATGCCGGTCTTAGCGAAGAGATGGTTTCCAACCCGCGCACCGGTCTGGTGATGGGCTCTGGTGGTGTCTCCGGTGAGATGTTTACCGAATCTATCGATGTTATGCGTGCCCGCGGTATCAAACGCGCCGGCCCCTACCGCGTAACACAGATTATGGCGAGCACGGTCTCCGCCTGTGTCGCCACACCGTTCAAGATTAAAGGCGTTAACTATTCTATCGCCTCGGCCTGTGCCACCAGTGCTCACTGTATTGGTCACGCCGTTGAACTTATTCAGCTGGGCAAGCAGGACGTTCTGCTTGCCGGTGGCTCTGAAGATATGCACTGGTCTATGGCCGGCATGTTTGACGCTATGGGCGCACTGACCAGCAAATACAACGACACGCCAGAAATTGCCTCACGTGCCTACGATGCACACCGCGATGGGTTTGCGCCTGGTCTGGGTGCCGGGACAGTGGTGGTTGAAGAGCTTGAGCACGCACTGGCCCGCGGCGCCAATATTATCTGTGAGGTTACCGGTTACGGTGCAACCTCAGATGGTGCGGATATGGTTTCCCCATCCGGTGAAGGCGCTGAGCGCTGCATGAAGATGGCGATGGAGACCGCCTCAGGTCCAGTCGACTATATCAACACTCACGGTACCAGCACGCCAGTTGGCGATCTCGCTGAGCTGGGCGCGATTCGAAATACCTTTGGTGACAGCTGTCCCGATATCAGCTCGACTAAGTCCCTCTCTGGCCACAGCCTCGGTGCTGCAGGCGTACACGAGGCTATTTACTGCATGCTGATGATGGAAAATAACTTTGTCGCCGGTTCCGCCAATATTGATACTCTGGATGAGAACGCTGCTGGCCTGCCGATTCTGCTGGAGACCAAAGAGAAGCAGCTCGACCGTATTATGTCGAACAGTTTTGGTTTTGGTGGCACCAATGCAACATTGATTATGGAGCGTTACAAAGGCTGATAATTGGCCGGTAACAACCCAATAAAAAAGGCGGCTTCGGCCGCCTTTTTTTGTGCTCCGCAACACTTACTACAGCGCTCCGTCATGCTGGCGCAAGAACGTCACCCCAGCCTAGGCTGGGGCCGATAGCTCTATGGCTCGCAGCGTAACTCAATAGGTCCCAGCCTGCGCTGGGATGACGTTTCTTCGTTCGAGGTGACGGTGCCAAAAAAAAGGGAGCTGAAATCAGCTCCCTTTAGAACAGGTCAAACCTGAAATTGCTGTTTACAGCGCCGCTAAAATAGCTTCCGCACTGGAGGCTTCAAGCGCACCTGCATCGACATTCAACAGTGTGACGACGCCATCATCAACAATCATCGCAAAACGCTGGCTGCGAGTACCCATACCAAAACCAGAGCCATCCAACTCAAGACCCAAAGCCTGAGTAAAAGTGGCATTGCCATCAGCCAACATCACAATATGCTCGGCGTTAGAACCCTTGCCCCAGGCATCCATCACAAACACATCGTTGACTGACATACAGGCAACCGTATCCACGCCCTTGGCTTTAATATCGTCAACATGGACCACAAAACCCGGCAGATGAGCCGCCGAGCAGGTTGGGGTAAATGCACCAGGAACAGCAAACAACACTACTTTTTTACCATCGAAAATTTCTGCTGTGCTGATGCCCGTAGGACCCTCTGCACCCATAATCGTAAACATTCCCTGGGGAATTTTATCGCCAATCTGAATCGTCATAACTGCCTCAAATTTTTATTATTTATATTATTTTCTATCGACTTCCGACAGTTCCTAGAAAGGAATATCGTCGTCAAAACCACCCATATCCTGAGGCGCCTGCTGCTGAGAAGGTTGCTGCTGCGCCTGCTGTGGCGCTTGATTCTGCTGCGCCTGAGGTGCCTGATTCTGCTGCGGCGCTTGATTCTGACGTGGCGCCTGCTGCTGATAACCACCGCCTTCCTGACCACGGCTGTCCAACATCTGCATTTCGCTGGCAACAATTTCAGTG
>Ga0213868_10002605_pt1 | contig 17199 bp, 14 predicted proteins | sample PICome_9_FD_160087 | JGI IMG/M metagenome (GOLD analysis project Ga0213868, IMG submission 160087) | Coastal seawater microbial communities near Pivers Island, North Carolina, United States - PICO127 | ecosystem: Environmental > Aquatic > Marine > Coastal | place: USA: North Carolina...
AGAGGTTGTTGATGATGAGAAGATTTTTTTTTGAAAGTTGTACGACGACGAGCTCGTCGTCGACCCAAAGAAGGGGCAAAGCAAAAAAAGGCGAGAAAAGGAGAGATGAGACTCTAGGGCTGTGGAAACGTGACTACATTCTTCTTCTTCAGAAAGAAAAGAAGAAATAGAACACACACACGCGTAAACGCGAACGACAGAGACTTTTCTCCATCTCTCACGATGTCAACACACAAACAAACGTGCGTGGTGGTCGGCCAAGACGACAAAGAACCGATCGCGAACGCGGCGAGATTCGTGTACACGATTGCCCACGGGGGCGATTACCAAAAAGACTGGAAAGAAGACGACGAGAGTACTACGACTAAGAAAACGGCAAAGGAGGCGGAGAAACACGCGGAGGAGTGCTCGAAGTTACCGATGGATTGCCAGTTAATTGGAAAGTTGTTGGAGAACAACGATAAGTTGTTCAGCGATGCGAAAGCGCAGGACGTGGAGACGGTGTTTATCATCGCCGCCACGGTCGCGGAAAGATTTGAAGTGGAAACGGAGAGAAAGAAAGCGTTCGATATGATCGCAGAGAAGGCGATGGAGAGCGCGACGTCGAAAGTGGAGTCGAGATCGAGAATTTTGATGCAGTTATACAACCTGGCGAGCGATTTAGAGACGAAGTTTAAGTTGTTTTGTCGAATAATCGAATACGTGAAAAAAGCAAACATGGAACACGTGGTGGGAACTTTAGTCGGACACGTGGAGGAGTCCATGGAGGAGTGGAAACAGATGAATAATAACAACGGGTCGGAGAGAAACGTGTATTTAGAGATTGCGAATTTATTGAGCGGTATGGGTGGTAAAGAGGAGAAGGCGATGGAGTTTATGTTGAAATATTTGGCAACGTTTGAAAACAGCGAAAGCGCTCTCGGAGAATCTTCAGCGGCGGCCAAAGATGCCATCGCGAGTTTCATCCGCTTGAAAACAAGCTTTAGCTGCGATTTGCTGGATTATAAAGCCATTCAAGCGTTGAAATCGTCCAACGGGAAGGTGTTTGAGTTGTTGGAAATATTTTTAACGAAAGACGTTTCGGATTACTTGGCGTTTGCGAAGAGCAACGGGGCAGTTTTGAAAGATCTCGGTCTGAACGAGGAGGAAACGCTGACGAAAATGCGATTAATGTCGTTAGGTGGCATTCGAAACGGTGGGGGTGAAGTCTCGTACAAAGAAATTTGCGACAAGTTGAAGATTGACTCGAAAGAATGCGAAGAGTGGGTTGTTCGCGGCATCTCTTCCGGTTTAGTAGACGCAAAATTGGATCAAGTCAGAGAGGTATGCATAATCACTCGAGCCACGCAAAGAGTGTTTGGGAGGGACCAATGGAGCGAGTTGAAAAATAGCCTGTCGAATTGGTCGGAAAACCTTCAATCCATGAAGACGTTGCTGTCGACCAGTGAGGATATTTCAACCATTAGCGCTCTTTAATTTGACACTCTCTTTGAAAAAAAACAATAGTGTTCGTAATCTTATATAATATGCTAACTGTACTAGATTCTAATATAAGCGATCAACTCCATAAGATACATTTCCCGTTTTTATCGCAACTCGCTAATCCAGATGGGCTCCATGCGGTCGTCGCGACGACAGCGTTGTGCTTCCGCAACGTCGTTCTCAGCACGCGATCGGTCGCCGACCAGATAAAAACGGCTCCATCTGCGCCGCCGCAAGCGATATGCGATTGATTCGGCGAAAAAGACGGGTTCGTCCAATTCGTTCCAACGCGGAAATTCGAAGCAGAGAACTCCGCGGAAACCTCTAGGGTTCTGCAATCTAATATTCGAATCACGTTGTCGCGCCCGCATGTCAAAATTTCGCGTTCGTTTGGTAACAGCTGTATCGAGGTTACTTGCTGCTCGTGAACAGCTTTCTTCTCATTTGTAGGTAGTCCACCGCGCGATCGCAGATCCCAAATCCTCACACCACCGTCTAAATGACCACTCAAGACGAATTGGGAAGTGTCCCCATACACGACCGTGTTCACGTTTGAAGCGCACGGCGTAGAAGTCAAACATATGCCTTTGTGTAAATCCCACTCTCGAATGGTTCGATCGTGCGAGCACGAAATCGCTCTTTGCTTATCCATGCGACAAAATTCCACACCGACGACTTTATCCGCGTGTCCAGTCATTCGATGTCGCACGCGTCCACTCGATAGTTCCCAGAGCTGAATAGCTTTATCAGTGCCGCATCCCAAACAGAAGTTATCATCCGGGGAGAATGAGAGATCCAAAAGACTTCCTAAAGCACCCTCTAAATACGAAGAAACTTGCCCTGAATTTGCATTCACCAATGCGACGCGCTTGTCGTCTCCACACGTTCCTAATATTTCACCCGATCTGAAGAAAGACACTCGATGAGTCGCGCCTTGATTCGCCTGACAGTGAAACTGTTCTCGACTCGGAATACTTCCCGCGAACGAATCTCCAAAACCAGGAGACGAGGACGAATCCAACGATAGACCACGCATACTTGCGGATGCCGTCGCGTTCATTTCGTTCGCAATCGATTTCAATTCGCTTGCCTTCTTTTGTCTCTGCAAGTCTTCGTATAACTCATTGATTTCGTTCATCTTCTCCGCTTCTTTCATTTTCATCTCCATCACTCTTTCTACGAGTTGTTGATTTTCCTTTTTCAATTCTTCTACGCGCGCGATTGCCGTCAGTTTATCTTCCTTCCTCGCTTCCGCTTCTGCTCCGGCGATCTCCGCCGCTTTCTGCGCCGTTTTCAATTCATTCTCCAAGTTTGCGCACGACTCGCGTAAATTTTTCAAAGCCGCTTTCGCGTTTTTTAACTCGTTCGACGTTGTTTCCAACTCAGTCTTTGCTTTCTCTTTTTCGCGATTCGCAGTCGATGCCATTTCCATAACTTCCACATTTTTCTTGTGCGCCTCGGTCAGTTCTTCCTGCAATCTCGAGACTTTCGCGGAATTTTCTTTGCTCGTTTTCGCTTTCGCGTTTTCTTCTTGCGCTCTCGTTAAAGCACTCATCAGTCCAACATTTTTCCCGCTCAACTCTGCGGTTTTATTTCTCAACTGTTGAACCTCGTGCTGTAACTTTTCGCATCGTTTGCGCGCTTTCCTGTGAGACGCGAAGATCTCTACGAACGGAAGGACTTCTTCTTCGTTTCTTCGCCGTAACTTTTCTAAAACTTCTCGCTTTAGAAATAAATCTTCCTCCATCTCTTCTTTATCTCGTAACGACTTTCTTCTTGTCTCTCTCTCTTTTTCTTCCTATTACTGTTTGTTTGGTATTCCTCTTGCAATTGCCTCTGCGTTCACATTACAGAAGATGTTGATGCTTCTTCTTCTTCTTCTTCTAGATTTCGCTCTCACTCACTCTCTCTCTTTGCAGCAGCGTGTGTTCCAAGAAAGAAAGATGTGATAAAAATATGACGCTGACGAAAGACTGAAAAAACTGTTGAAAGACTGGTGAAAAGAGATAAGTGGAAGAGGGCGAATGCGCAAAGAGCACGTGCAGTAAGAATCTATGTGAACTAGGCAGCTCTCTCTCTTTCTACATGACTAATACTCTAAAATCACCAATTCGGGATGGATCGTATGCCGTCGTTTATCATTTCCATCAGCTTGATGGTCAAAGGGTGAGTCCCTTCCGGCGGCATCTCAAAGCCTTCTTTCGGAGGTTTCTTCCACGTGAAATCTCTCTTATCCCAATGCCATTTTCCAACTTTACCTGGGGTAAACTTTCCTTTTTCGTTGAAATCTTGGCCGTACGTATAGTGAAGAATGTATCCTTTCTTCCCGCCCGGAACTTCTTCGGTTTTATCCCATGGCGGTTGCAACATGAATTCCGGAACTAAATCGTACTTCACGCCAACTTGCGCGGAGGCGATGCTATACGCCCACATTTCTAAGACCCATCCGAACGCCGAGTTAGTTTCCGGGTCCTGTTTCATTTTAATCGCTAAAGTGTCCCAAACCGTACAGACTTTCTTCAGTTCATCCTTGTGAATCATCACCGGCGAATTCCCAATCGGCGCAAAATCTTTCAAATCCGCGTTTACTTTGTTAAATTTTTGTACAATAGGAGTGAATTTCGGATCTTTCGGATTGATGTAAAAGAATGGAAAAGCAGCGGCGAGTTTTGGTTGCGCCAACAACGGAATCGGTCTTAAATATAAATGGTCCGGTTCGGTCATGAAGACATACTCTTCCGCGAAATTATACTTCTCCAACCACTGCTTGATTGCGTATGGCCGATTTAAAACCACATACCCTTCATCGACACCTTTCGGTAACGGATCAACTACCACGCTTGGAATTTCATCCATCAATATATCTGCGCGTTCGCTGTGCAACACTCTCGTAAACCCGCCAAACGCGCCCGAGTCTTCGCTGCTCAAAAGTTTCAAGTATCTCTGGTACATAATTCTAGATTGCCAAGCGACGTAGGATTGCTCGTTTGCAGTCAGCATGACGTGAAATTTGCCCTTACCTTGTTCTATTTCCTCCGCGGTTGGTTTTCGCCTCATGGATGTGGGATGGGACCATTTCTTTTCTTCTTCTTTTGTTGTTGTTGTTGTTGTTGACGGTGGCACAGGCGGTGGAGGAGAAGGAGAAGGTGACGCGGAGGACATGAACACATTACTATCAGCATGTAACTCGTCTCGAATGTTGTGAGGATGCGCGTCGACGACGTCGTCGAATGATGATGACGCGTGCGACGTAAAATCACCTTCTTCCTCCAGTCCCCCTAAATAGTGCAAAATAGAATACGTCGCGACGGTCGAAACGAGAAACACGAACGCGCGTTTAACAGTTGCTCCTCTGCTTCGAAGGCTCATTTTATGTATTACGTATTAAACTCATCGTGATGAAAAGCACATATTTGTGTGGATGGTGGGTTTATGAAGCAGAGAGAGACTGACACTGGTGACGAGAGAGAGAGAAAAAGAAAAATTTAGAAGAGGCGAAATTTAGGTTTCTGGTTCAGCTGTTCAGCTGTTCAGTCAAAAAAAATCGTTCAACAAAAGTCTCTTCTTCAAAACTCATTCACATCATCACACACACAAAATTCATACTAATAATTTAAGCAGAGAAGAAGAAGAAGATGCGCGTGAAGCAAACCGCGAAGCGAGGACCCTCGAGTAAAGCCCTGCCGCGAAGCTCGCGGGTGGTGGTTGACCCTCCTCCTGCAGTCGTCGATCCACCAGAGCGAGCAGTGAGTCCATCTCCTCCTCCTCAAATTGGTAAAAAAAAGAAACCCCTCTCGAGAAAAGAACAACTGAACGAATCTGTCAGTCGAACGCGGTTGAAAATTCTCTGGATGCTCGAGTTTATCACGGACAGCGAGCACGTTCCGTGGTCGTTGAAAGTTGAGTATTGCAAGATTGCGACGCAGCAATTAGACGAGGACGATTCTTCGTTGGGTATGCCGAGAGTTTTATCAATCCGAATACTTTTGGAGGAAATGAAATACGTTTGTGGGGAGGACGGAGCCAATTGGGATTGGCAGGAACGGTCGTTGAAGTTGTATCCGATTTTGTTGAAGATTTTATACACGATGGATTTGAAAGGAGAAGAGAAATTGGACGAGCGCATGCGTCCGCACAAGAAAATCATGGCGTTGGCGTTTGTTTCGCACATGGTGCAGTTGGTAATCGAGAGACAACTGAACGAGTTCAAACGCGTGTGGGAGTCTCAAGTGTACGCGGAGTTAAAGGAGACGCCGCAAGGGAAAATGGACGGGGTCAGAGACGAGTTAGAGAGGCTAGATGAGATTGGTCAAAGATTACTGGAGATTGAGCGCATCAATACGGACAAGAAGACGACGGAAAAGTTTGACTTGGACACGTTCGGCGGGGACGGGCCGCTGAGTCCAGGAAAGCAACTTCAAGATAACTTGAACTCAACGGATGAACTGAAGAGGAGCGGCAAGAACAGCAGAATAACAGGAACGCACTTTGAAGATAGCGTGAACGAGCTTTTGGTGGAGCTGAAAGCGTACTATAAACGAGCGAAAGTAGCGTTGGGACCCACGTTTTTACACGAGGCGAGCATGGATATTTCGCACGAGAAGTATTCCCCAAATTTGGACGAGGATAAAATATTGATACGAGCGGACAAAGACTTGGAACGCAACCTCGAGAGCATGAGAGGTGGTAAAGATCCAGAAGTCGACGATGATAGCGAGGACGAGTTCGAACAAACGCCAAACAGAATCGTCACTCCAAAAAATGTGAACATTTTTGCGAAGGACAATAAGAAACGACCACTCGGCGCGTCGGCAACGCCAAACAGAATCGTCACTCCAAAAAATGTGAACATTTTTGCGAAGGACAATAAGAAACGACCACTCGGCGCGACAGCGAAGAACAACAACGCTGAAAGACAGCCGGAGATATTCAAAAAGATAAAAATCAAAATAGACGGGAGAAAGGGCGGCAAAACTGTGAACGCGCGGGACATCCAGTTCGACACAGAATTGCAGAACGACGATCCGTACGAATTTCCTCCTTCAGAGGAAGAAGAAGAAGAGGAGGAGGAGGAGGAGGACGAAGAAGAAGAAGAAGAAGAAGAAGAAGAAGAAGAAGAAGAAGAAGAAGAAGAAGAAGAAGAAGAAGGAGAAGAAGTAGAAGTAGAAGATGAACAAGAAGAAGAACAAGAAGAATCGGAAGAGGAAAAGGAAGAGGAGGAAGAGGAAGAAGAAGCTCGAAAAAGAAAGAGAGACGAGAAGTTTTTGGCGTGGAACGCAGAGGAACATGATGAGAGACTTTTAGATGGTGTCGAAAAGCATGGCTACGGGAGATGGAAGAAGATCGTGCTCGACGAAGCTCTCCACAACGGGCTTTTCACCGGATTGAACTTTGAAGATGTGCGATACAAACACAAAAGAATCATGGTTCGTGCGGGTGCAAACGCAAATGCGCTACTTCTCCCTCGCAAAGTTTTGGTCGCGTTGTTCAGGAAGAAAGCACCAAACGCGTCAATCAAGGGAGTCACTCGATTGCAGATGGCGAAGAGTATAGATGATCCAGCAGCGGTGCAAAAAGCGCTCGACGAAGAAGGTTGGGATTTCAGCGGCGAAGAAAAAGAACGACAGCAGAGTCCGTTGCAGAAACTCAGGGACGGGGCGGTTCACGTGCTCGAGCGACTCGTTGGGAGATGAGTTGCAAAGAAAGAAGAAGAGAAAGAAGAAGAGAAGGAGAAGAGTCAAAGACACACACAAAAGACAGCTACATGTACTCATACACTGGTCGTAGAACTTTTTTATTGTACAAGTTTTTTCAACACCTCGAACAAAACAAAACGAATCTCCACAAACGCAAAAACACGCACAATACTCACGACACTCATGCTCGTCCGGCGGCAGCATGGAGTGAAGAAGAGAATCTTTGCCGCGCTTTCTCCTCCGTGCGTTTTTGGAGACAGTGTTCATGAAAAAACGACCGCTGCCGTTAAAAGCAGAGTCGCTTTTGACTCGGGAGCGTCGACTTCGTACTCAACTGTCAACACCACCACCAACAAAGTCGCGGAAAAAGTACTCGCTTCTCAGATAATCCCAACCACGCACGCGATAAATGACGACGAAGAGGACAAGAGGAACGTGTACGTTCTGCACGGGTTAATGGGCCAAGGAAAGAACTGGCGGGGACCGATCACTATGCTCTCGGAAAAGTTGAGAGAATCACTCCCCAAAACTGCGTTTCGCTTTCACTTGATTGACATAAGAGGCCACGGAAATTCGCCGAGATTTCACGATTACGCGCCACACACGATTATAAATGCTGCGAAGGATATCGAAAGATACAGTAAACATCACGAAATAGTTCCGGATGTTGTCATTGGGCATTCGCTAGGAGGGAAGATAGCGTTAGAATATAGTCAATCGTTGACGTCGTTGTCGTCGTCGAGCGCAAAAAAACGACGGTTGGTATTTACGCTAGATTCGGTACCGTATGAAGTGGAGAAGGATATGTTCGGGGCTGAATTTATTTTAAAAGCGACGGAGAAGTTACCAGAAGTTGTTCCAAATAGGGAGTATCTAAAAGCCCAGTTAGCGCCGTTACAAATATCCAGCGGTATTATCGATTGGCTAGGTTCCAATCTCGTTCTCGCCAATCCCGGCGGCGCGCACGTAGAAGGTAACGACGATACGACTAAAACGAGCCTGACGTGGCAATTTGACAGAAAAATATTGAGAGACTTATACGAAAGCTTTCAACAAACTGCTTTGTGGCACGCGCTGGAAGAGAAAGATCACGATGACGTGCACGTCCACATCGTAAAGGCTGAAAAGTCATCCGATTGGAAGCCAGACGCGATGAAGCGCATCGAGATGCTGAAACAGGAGGAGAAAGTAAGCTATCACGTATTGGAAAGAGCTGGTCATTGGGTTCATAGCGACAATCCGATTGGTTTGATTAATATTCTCCATGACGAGTTAGTTAAAGCTGAGAATAATAGATAGAATAGATACATAGCATTTTTTTATTAAGCTTTGCCGCGCGGCGTTACAACTCTTATGATGATACAATCGATAGCTACACTCACTCACAAATCCTTGCTCCTACACAAAGGACACTCCCGTTTCTCCCTCTCTAACGTTTTTACTATGCACGTTTCGTGATACACGTGTTTGCACTTTAATTTTATGCACCGTTCGCCGTTCGCGAACTCCGCCAAACAGATTGCGCACTCAGAAAAGTGAGCAACTTCTTCACCGTCGCCTTCCCCGCTGTTACTACTACTATTACATCCTCGTCTGCTCTCGCTCCTCGTCGTACTCGCAGTATGAAACACGAAACCACTCTCTGTTCTCAATCTCTCCACATCTCTCCGTAAACTTTCATCATCAAAATCTCGTTTCGTTCGGTACAACAGCCGGTCCGAGAGCCACAAATCTGCGCCTTGGGAAAATAAACTCGCATCGGAGGCGTATAATAACTGCTCTGTCTCTCTCCGATGGGTCGCCAACAGGTCGTCGTTACTGTTGTTGTTCGTGGTAGTATTTTCTCTAATCCGGTCGCGAAAGAGCCGTCGGTCGGACTCGTATAAGTGCGCGTCTGGATGTTCTTCGTGGGAGGACATCGTCGCTCCTCCGTCCGTTGTGACGCATATTATGTCACAACACCTAAAAAAGAATTCTCTAGGGGAATGTAAATCACAAGCTTGTGAATTCTTCATTAGAAACACACGCACAACCACACACACAGTAGAAGAAGAAGAAGACGAAGAAAAAGAAGAATGTCATCGGTAGCCAAAATAGAAGAACTCTTAAAGTCGCACCTGGAAGCATCTCACGTATCCATCGTAGACACCTCTGGATCGTGCGGAAGCGCGTTTGAGATACAATTTTGCGTGAGTCCGAAATTCGAAGGGAAGAATAGTTTGACCAAACAAAGACTGGTGACCAAAGCTTTGGAGAGAGAGATGGACAAAATACACGCTCTGAGCATGAAAAAGTTGATATCGCCGGAGGAGTACGCGAATTTATCGCCCAGAAGTAGGAGTCCTTTTGAAGAGTAAAGACACACAAACAAAAACGCCAGAAGAAATGATTTACTACCAACCGCTCTCGGAAACATATTTTGAAAGCTGCAACGAATTGCTGAATACTTTTTACGCGAGCAAAGATTTCTGTAACTGCATCTCGTTTTCGAACTGCTTGGGGACTCAGGAAGAGTTTGCGAGATTTTATCGATTGCATCCGGAAAGTTTAGAGACTGTTATAGTTGCCATCGAAGTTTTAGGCGAAAACGGTGAAAGCGATTTGGGCGGCGGCGTCGTTATCGGATGCGTAAAAGTATCCGCGACGGAGTATCCGCGAACGAGCTCGGACGATTTTATACACACACCAAAACCAGAAGAAGCGTACGTCTCGACGCTTTGCGTTTCCTCCCAGGCGCGAGGGAAAGGCGTCGGTGGTCGATTACTCGAGCACGCGGAAGCACTCGCTCGAAAGTTGAATAAAAAGAAACTGACCTTAGAGGTGCTGAACGCGAATCCAGCCGAGAGACTTTACGCGCGGTTCGGATTTGAACGAGTGCACGAGGGTAAGGCGGAAAAATGTTTGAACGACTTCTTTGCGTGTTGTTTGGTCGGTAAAAGAGAACACGGGAAGTACGGGAGGACGAAGATGGAGAAGACACTTTTATAATCATCATCAACGGAAACTTTTAGTTTTTCCGAATTCATAGTAATATTAACGTACTTGCAAGAAATTCTCTAATCTACTCACCATGGAAGGTGGCCAACGACGAATGCGTCTCACGAAATCCAAATCTTTATATTGCGCACACCCAAAGTATAAACCACACGCGTCGTTCCATAAATCCTCGGCGCTTTCTCTTTTGCCTTGTTCCCAATACAACGCCGCGAGCGCAGCGCGAACGTCCGTGGAATTCGGAGCTCTTCGAACGAGACCTTCGAGTTCTTTGATTGCTGAATCTGCGTCACCTAATTCCGCGGTCGCCAAAGCCGCGTTCGATCGCGCGTAGATGGCACCGTCCAATCTTTGCGTTGTCGAGCTCCCGTTGCGGAAGCCGCTCGCGGATTGAAACGCGGCAAAAGCTCCTTCGTAATCCTCCTTCGCCCCTTTCCAATCATTCAAAGAACCTCTCACGTTTCCTCGAGAGTTCAAAACGTACGGGTCTGGTCTGAATCCTGCCGTAGTCGCCAGCTCCAGCGCTCGGTTATAATCCACCAACGCCGGTTCCCATTGGTATATTCCTTCCTCCGCAAGCGCTCTCCCCGCTCTCAACCTCGCCTCTGCTCCTAAATCCTTCGTCGGAATAATCTCTAAACATCTCGAGTAATCACTAATCGCTTCTTTAAACTGTTTCTGGTCCACTAAAACTTGCGCTCTGCCTTCCAACCAGGATGCCGATTCTGGTTCGTTTTCAATCAGTTTCGTCAAAGCCTCTTTGGCTTTCGTAAAGTCTTGTCGGTTGTAGGCATCCGCAGCGACGGATTGCAAATCGTATACTTCTTCGTCGGTTAGACTGCTTTTTGTGACAGCCGCAAACGCGCTCTCGGTCGACACCGTAGTCGAGACAAAAGCAAGGGTGGTGGATACGAGTGCAGAGAGCGTCATTTGACGGCGGTTTATGTGCTGTCGTTGATACTCACCATCGTACTCTTTTTCCTTTTCTTCTTCTTCTTTAACCGACGACGTCACGGAGAAATCCCTACTTCTGCTTTTCCTGTTTCTGTTCTGATTATGAAAACAATAATGCTCGCGTTGTTTACGAAACGAGTGGGAAGACGACGGTGTCGTTTGCGATGGTCCCGCCAGTTGGGAGGAAACCGTTCGAAACATTATTCGTATTCTTTGCGTGTGTCTGTGTGTTTTGTGTTGAATTCTCATTCTTTTCTCTATTTCAGATGTGAGTGCTATGAATAAATTTCAATAAAATATATCCCCTCCTGTCTCTCTCTCTCTTTCTAATTAGTATTATAACTGTATGGAGGCGACTTCGCAGTTCTTCAAACTCCTCCCGACCATTTCCTTGAAGAAGGTACTGTGACCAAACACCACGAACGTCGTCGATGGATGGCTTAAAATCCACTGCTTGAACTTACTCACTCGGCGTTGAAAGACGCGCGCGGGTTCGTTCGAGTTGAACATTTTTTCACCGGCGTCGTTTCGTTTCTCGTTCGTGTCCCACCACCAGCTTTTATCCGGGAGTTTGGATAAGGATTGGGCGAGTATGGGGACATCTTCGATGAGCTCGAGTTTGGTGCGGCCGATGTCGCCGGAGCAGGAGAGTTTCTCGGTGATTTCCGGTCTCACGATGACGGAGCGTCCCCACGCTTCGTGTCGTCGCTTTTCGTTTTCTTTCTCTTCTTCTTCATCTTTCATTGTTGCTACTTTCTTCTTCGTGCTTGCCTTCTTCCTCGAGGAGGCTGATAACGACCGCCTATTGCTAGTGTTGTTATCGTCGCTATTGATGTTATTGTTCGCTTTGCTATCGTTATCATTCGTCGGCGCGGTGTTTTCATCTGGTGAATTTGTCTCTTCCTCAGAAGAGGATACGAACGCGTACATCGCTTCTCTACCGTACACGCACGTCTCCATGGCCCGAGTTAACGGCGAAGTTATCCAAACTGCATCTTTTGGTATCTCGGACAAGAATTTACCCAACTCTTTCGCTTGCTTTACGCCTAATTCTGTTAATCGCGCGTCAAAAATCTTCGGTTCTTCCCAACTGCCCGGACCGGAAATGGCTTCGTTATACGTGCTTTGACCGTGTCGGACCAGGTGCACAGTTTTTTGCCCTTTGGAGAAAATAGGAAAGAAAACTCTCGATTTGCTGCCCCCGACGTTGCTGACAAATTTCCCATCGCTATCGCTATCGACTTCCAACGACGGTTGATTATTCAACACGGCCATGCGCTTATGTTTCTTAGTAGCGGCTAATGCCACCGTCGCCGTCGAAGTAGTAGGAGTTGTTGTCGTCGTCTTCTTCTTCTTTGCTCTCGCGTCGACATCATCCTCTTCCTCCCTCAACGCCGCTAAAAAGTCCTTGCCCTCCTCGCTTACAATCTTCACTTCTTCTTCTTCTTCTTCTTCTCCTTCTTCTTCTGATTCGTGCCCTGGCGATAAAATGTATTGCGAGCCTCCGTGTTCCCCGGGACTTAAGTTGTAGTCTCCCACTGGATGCGCCTCGAGCTGTCTTCGTATTCGTCGCCTTCGCATCGCGGCTTCCGTGGACGGAGGTAACTTGTCTTCCGTATGCGGTTCAGAAGACGCGTTTCCTCCATTGCCTCCAGTACTATTTCTTCTTCGCCTGTTTTTGATGTGTTTGTGTGTGTGTTGTGTTAATATTAAAAGAGAAAGGTGTCAGAGTATTAAAAAAAGCAGAGAAAAGAGACAACAAAAATTTTCAAAAATTTGAAAAAATTTTTACCTAAACCGTCCCGTCGTCGGTGGGTTACTCAACGAGTGTCTTCGAAGATCCAACCCGGGCGTTTCCTGGATATCGCTGGATATCGCGCTCGATGTAGTCGGCGTTTCGTTATTCGCTTGCATCATCATTTGCTTGGCAATATTCCTGGTGGTGGTGGTGGTGGTCGTCGTCGTCATCGCTGCTGTGTTTCTCGTCGACCCCGATGGTTCAAACCTTTGCATTCGTGCGTGTTGTTGTTGTTGCCGAATCACCGAGGACGAGGACCGGAGTTGCAAAAACGCAGACGAGGGACACGAGTTCAAAAGTTTTTTTCCCCTCTTTTTGCACGAGGAGGAGTTTTGTAAAATTTTCAAGGAATTAAACGCCGTGGACGGAGCTTTTTGTCTCTCCGTGAGCAAAAGGGGATTCGTGCTACTGTTCCTCCTCCTCCTCCTCGAAGAGAAACCACCGTTCATCTCTTCGAAGTCCCCATCGTCCTCGAACTCGTCGTCGTTGAACGCCTCGTCTTCCGATCGAGGGCGTTTGTGGGAGACGAGAACGCGAGGCGTTTTTTCCACCCCTCCTCTCGAGATGGAATCATCCATTTTTTTTTTCTTTTGTGTTTCAAGTGAGGAACGTTCGTCTGTTCGTCCCCTTTTTTGAATTTCTTCGACAAATTTTTCATTTTGTCTGTTCATCACTTTTTGTGTTTGCTCTGTGTTTCTGCAAAATTGTGGGGCAGTCTTGTTGTTGTTCTCATCACTTCTCCTCATCATCTCTTTTACAACACGCGACAACGACGCGTACACAACAACAAACAAACAACAAAAACACACGCGTAAAATTGTGATGCTCTTCTAAAGGTGGAGGGTAAAAGACACACTTTTAACTTTTATTATAGTAAAAGAATGGCGAAGGTTTTCGACGCGCGTTTAGAGCAACTTCGGGCGATTCGAAATCGAGAGAAGGAACGCGAAGAGAGAGAACGGAAAGAAGAAGAAGATGATGATGATGACAAAAATGAAGAAGAAGAAGAAGAAGAACAGGGAGGACGAATGTATAGCGAGGTTTCGCCGCTGAGGGCGACGCCGTCGACGAGTCATCGTCCTCATCGAAAGAACAACAACAACTTCGAAGAAGAAGAAGAAGAAGACAAAAATGCAAGTTTTTCAAAAAGGAGTCACCAACGCCGCCGCGCGACGAGTTTTAAGACGACGGGCGCGCCGATGTCTCCATCTTCGCCTCCATCTCCGTCGTCTCCGTCATCACCATCATCATCTTCTCCTTCTCCTTCCGCCTTCTCTGATTCAGACAACGACGACGACGACGAAGAAGAAGGATACCGTCACCAACAAGACGTTTTGAGAGAGTCCGATGCGGTTGCGCGGTTGCGCTCGCAACTCTCGGACAAAGAGCTCGATTTAATCGAAATGCAGCAATCATACGAACGTTTGATGAGAATGACGGAGGAAACGAGAGATCTGTTGAAACAAACGCACGAAGAGAAGGACGAGTATCGCAAACACGAGGCCATCGCCGAACAATTAAAAATTCGAAACGACACGTTACAGTTAAAAATCGATGAATTGAGCGAAAAGTTGAAAAGAGAAGAGGCTTCGCTCGAACGCAAATCAAGAGCGTTGGATGCGGCAAACGTTGCTATCGACGAGTGTCGAAGGAAAATTCGAGACGAGCGAAGCTCGAAAGAAGACGTCAAGGCGGAATCGAAAAGATTGGCGGAGAGGGAACAGGCGTGTAAGAAAGTTTTGAACGAAGCTTTACGAAGAGCATCGGGTATGTTGAAAAATAACTACAACGAAATGTCTTTGATGACTACCGAAGACGAAACTTCGGTGGAAGTCGCGCAAAGAGTTGTGGACGCTATACGCGATATTGCCGTGCACAGAAGGATGATGGGAATTGGTAATAGAGAAGGAGATAATAGAGGTAATAATGCTAGAAATAACGACAATAAAAACTATAGCAGAAGGCGACAACGACATAAACGAAGAGGAATCTCATCTACGTCTACGTCCGGTAGCAGTAGCGAAACTGGAGATGATGATAATGATGATGATGATGGTGATTCCGAAGAGCTTGAACTAGAAGCTGAAGAGATGGAAGCGTTGGAAGAAGCGTTGGAAGCGGCGAGACGCTGGAAAAACCAAAGCGAAGAGTCCGAGCGACGGCGCGCGCGCGAAGTCGCCATAGCGAGAGAACAAGCGTCGGATTTACGGAAAACTATTGAAAAGTTGCGCAGAGAGGCGAACGAATCGAAAGAATATACCGACGAACTCGAAAAAATCGTAGAACGCATAGCGAAAAATGTGTCTAGGACAGATTTTGTCGAGCGATGATACTATTTATAAATAATAATAGATACTCATGTAATAATGTTCGTGATGTAATAAATAAATGTAGACGTTAGTAACACAGTATCTTTTTCGTTTCTATTCGCTATTCGTGTGAGTATTTGGCTAATACCAAGTAAGTCATAGTACAAGATTTTTGGTCTTTGCGAAATGCGACGACGCCATCAGAGCCCTCGAGAATTTCGCTATTGTGTTGATCATCGCGACAAATTCCGATCTTGTGATGACATCTTCGTTCATGAGCACCTCTTCAGGTAAGAGCAAGATTTTCAACGCAGTTCCAATGCCAAGAATCTGCAACTTTCCGTGTAATCTGCATTTCTGACACGCCACGCAATCGATGACTTCGGTGATATTTCGAAAAATGTCTTTGAACTGCATTTTATCGCTACCGCCACTATTCACGAGCACTTCGCTGGCGACTCCAACGTCGTTAAACAAACGCGCTTCGTCAAAGGCGTTAAAAAGTTCTTCGCATGACTTCCCTAAAACTTGCGGCGAATCCAGTAGCTTCATTTTCAGCTGCCTCGTCTTCTCGTCCTCAATCGTGTCCTGGCCTAAATCGGTCGGGAATTTTGCTAAAGCCGGCGTCGCTTTCCGCAAAGCTCTCAACATGACGACGAAAGAAAAGTGTAAATTCTTTAGGCGTTCGGGATGGTTCTCAAATAGCTGCGCAAATCTCGCAGGATCGGGAAGCCACTCTTCATCTTCGCTTTGCGGCGGATTCGCGTGTAACGCTACGTGAATGTTGACGCTCGCGTGCATCCCAGAGAGTAACCGATACAAAACGCGCTCTTCATAACACAAACCGTCTTCTTTCTTTTCTCCTTTCAAACAGTTTTCCTCGTAAATCGCCTTCCAAACGTGCGATCCGTTATACCCCGTCCATCGCTCTGGGTTCAGTCGTAAGTTTACGTACGAAGAATGTTCCTCTTCCTCTTCTTCTATTTTTTTTCTAGTATCCTTGTTCTCTGGCGCGGTACAGATATCCAACCAAAACTTTGGGCTGGTTTGATTCTTTGAACAATCTTCCTCGTCGATGAAAGACGTCGTTTTATCTTCTTTACTCGTAATGGTCGTATCCACTGGATCTGAAAACGGCGCTCGAGGAATGGACGCTTTACTACTACTAGCACTACTACTACTACTACTTCCGAAGATATCGTCGAACCCGGCCGGTTCGGTCGAGAGCGAACACATCGTCGTCTTCGGAAGAACGTCCGCATTGACCTCCTTCTTATCGTTACTCTCTTCAAAATATAACCCATCTTCGCTCGGTTTCGCTTTACCATTCCCAAACGAAGCAGGAGGGGCCGAACACGACCCTTCCTCCTCTTCCTTCCCCTCTTTTCCTCCTCCTTTAATTCCATTTTGCCAATTTTGCCAAAACTTACACTCTCTCGTCAAATCCACGCGAAAGAGTCTAAAAAACGTTTGATTGCTCAACTCGGTCAACACGTCGTGTAAGTATTCCTCGTTGATGTTTTCTACCACTTTTGCTCCGCAGGTAAGTTCGGGAACGAAATCATTGTTTTGGTGGTGGTTTATGAAAGGATTCGAAAACGATTTCGACGACAGTAATCGATTTTTTGTCAAAAGCGCGGGGCCGACGCCGAAAAGGACGACGACGCCGAAAATGAAGAGGAAGAAGATGCGGAGAAGGAGTGGGAGGAGCGACGACGACGACGACGAAGTTTTCTTCTTCTTCTTTTTCTTCGTCGATGCGGGAGAAGAAGGAGACGCGCGTCTTCTTCGTCCACCAAACCCGTCGTCTTCCATTTTTCTTCTTTCTTCTTCGAATAAACAAACAACGAGGGGAAGGAGGAAAGAAAAATGAAGAAGACGCGAAGAACAGAAGAAAAAAGAACAGAAGCAGAAGAAGCAGAGCATTTCTTTCGTTTTTTTTTGCTCTTCTGTTTTGCCCTGCCTG
>Ga0213868_10002607_pt1 | contig 17191 bp, 10 predicted proteins | sample PICome_9_FD_160087 | JGI IMG/M metagenome (GOLD analysis project Ga0213868, IMG submission 160087) | Coastal seawater microbial communities near Pivers Island, North Carolina, United States - PICO127 | ecosystem: Environmental > Aquatic > Marine > Coastal | place: USA: North Carolina...
GTTTAGAAAAGATTCTGCCCTCCCCAAAGTGACGTTCTCTCTAGAGAGTCCTCAAGACCTCTCGGAATCAGAACAAAATTGGGACAAACACGTTCATTTACAAAGTTGAAAGCAAAACCTCAATCATCTACACCTTGTCTAGTAGAAGAACTAGACTATGATTGATCGGATACGAAAATATATTTAACAACAGTGATTGAATATTAAAACAACTACAAGAAGAATTACAAACCGTTGATTCTTTGAACAAAATAGAGTATTTTGTGTCTCTACACATCTATAAAAGAAGGTAAGAAGATTCATGATGGAATTTGTCTTTTTTAAAAATATGTTGTATTTTGAACGAGAGAATCAATCTTATATACATAAATTTGATTCCTTCATTGAAAGAACGACATATATTCGTGGCCTAGCATGAAATTCCTTGAAAATGACAAGCTAGCACAGATCACGGGACAACTCACCGAAGCCACCATTTGCGAACGTGTCATCAACGGACGTATTGAAGCTTTTACCATGAAACGAGCGGGGACAGATAAAAAATACGCACATGCTCTCGGAGAGAAATATCAAGAAGAAATAAAAGAGGAAGAGACAGAGTACACACAGTTTCAACAAATGCAGAAAATTCGTAGTGGAAGTTTAGGCGCTGCTTCGGAACAAGATAGCAGTAGTTCTTCGCTCGATCAACTTCGTCGAAAACTTCAAGGTCCACCTTCTCCAAAGGCGAAACGCATTAAATTTGATACCGTCGATGGAGTGTCCCAGATTCCGCCAAAAGGACGAAGGCGTAGTGCAAGTCTCAGCTCGGTCCCTGCTTTGACTCATCACAACAAGGGACCAACTGCGTCAGCCATGAGATCGAGATCGGATTCGTACGATGCTAATATATCTCGACCCTATTTTCCATACTCATTCTCACCACTTGGAAATTTTCATGATTCTTCGACTCAGCGTTTAATGACGGATTTAATTTTGACACTGAATGCAAGTTTTCCAGATTATGATTTTAGCAATGTCCGCCCGTCTCATTTTTCACGCATGTCTTCTTCATCCCTGGTTATGGTTCGAGTCAATGAAAAATTGTCTGAGCTTGCAGCATCTATGCCAGAGGGGGCAAATTTTCTGTCACATCTATGGAATGCTGTTGATGATGTGATTCATCTGAAAGATTGTGAAGTGTATTCATATGCACCTCAAAATAAAGACGACGATGGCGACCCCCTTAGTTTCCTCACTCAAACTTTGGATGGATATGATGGATCAGTGCCCCTTTGGACTATGAATTACTTTTTTGTGAATAAAAAGCTTCAGCGTATTGTCTTATTTACGTGTGTTCAAACTATGAGGACTGAGGTAGAAGAAATAAGGATTGATGACGATGATAGTTACACGGAACGAATCAAAGATTCTGATTTTGGTAGTCCTGAAAGAATATCAAGAGAAGGGTCAGGATTTGATGGTGGTTTAGATGAAGATGAAGATGAGGAAGATGGTGGACAGGATTATGATATGGATAGTGACAACATGAATCAAGCAGTGCCTATTTCGGAATAAGTCTACTTACTAAGTACATAGAAACTCACAAGGGAAGACATGGGAAAATGAATATTATCTTATATATATTTATATAGCAAAGCTTTTAAAAAAATAGCAACAACTCTGAAGCTTTTACCAGCCATCATTGGTGTCCTCTTCCTCTCCATTTCCAAGAGAAAAAACAAGAACTTTGTCTTTCTCATAACATGGAACATATATTTTAGCATAACCATTCTGCTGTGGAGCATAACAAAAATCTTCATAACCGATTCCAATTGAACCAACCGTTGCGCCGCACTCAATTTCGCACATCATCGTGTAACTGGTACTAGGGTCGGGCGAAGTCGGATCCTGACTGGGTCTGAAAATGTAAGCAGATTCCGCGCAATCTCCAGCAACGGCAATGAAAGGTCGCATCAAACTTCCTTTTGCATTTGCCAGTGCGGGTTTCTTTTTCTTTGGATAGAATGTATAGCAGAAACCTGGAGCACCAGGATTTATGATATTACCTAGCTGCCCTTTGACTTTAAACCCGGTGGCAATTACATGTCTCTGCCATGATTCCGTCTTCCAAGCATCTTTTCCATGAGGTACGCGATATGAAAAAAGAGATCCACCGTCAACATCCGTTGAAGAAATTACTCCATTTGTCTTTCTTTCGTTATCCTTTTCAGACTGTTCTGAGTAAGCGCACTCATGGCTGGTGATCATTATGTGAGAAAAATAATCACCTGGTTGAATTGTGGGGACAGTACTTCCACCATCCACAACTTTTCGAGTTGGCTCTATATCTCCCATCACATCTAAATCAACTAATGTACAACTAAACGATGCCCCACAATTCTCGTCAAGAGTTTTACTAAAAACTACCTCCGGTTTCAACCCTCTTTTAATGGAATGCATAGTTAATTTTTTATTGAAAAATTGACTAGCGAAAACCTCCACAGTGTCGTCTAATTTATTTATAAAACCAAATGAGATTATGCATGAATTCTGAGAATAATAGGTTTTTAAATGAACATCAAACTTACCTGTAGTATCCATATCAGCAACAGAAAACATGACATCTGGCCCTTTTTGTAATACTCGTGTTTTCCATGGAGTATGCTTTGGACTAAAAGGGTCAAACACAAGCCCATCTTTATCTAGAGGAGTTCCCGTTGCTTCATCATAGCAATATGGAAGAGGACGCTCCAGCCATACTAATTGTGCTTCCGTAGGAAGCGATGCCATGGTCGAGTCATCTAATTGCCCAGCAACCCCAGGTTTGTTTAAAATAGATGGGCGTTTCGCCCTCGCTGTCAAAACAGATTGTCTACCATCTCCAGTTAGATCAATCCAAGTTGATCTATGATAAAACCATCCATCTTCATCTTTCGATATTTGGTTGTCCGCGGAATCTTTTTTATTCTCTAATTTGCTTAAAAGTCTATCAACTCCGTTTCCACCTGCCAAGCATGATCGATATTCATTATCATGACCAGGCCGTAGTATCACATAGAGACCTCCATTATCCCGCCCAGGTACAAGAAATCCATCAGATACTAGGAGGGCGTCTTCATCATATTTGTTAAGGTTTGTATGATTAATATGTTCCGATGGAAAATTTTCCTTTTGTACAGGAACTGTGTTCACTTCGTTCGGCCAGCGTATAGCGGATGCTGTTTCTTTATTAATATAGCCCATGCTTCCGCATTCAATGTCGACATAGTGGAGCTCGCCACTTTTTTTGGTAAGAGAAAAACCTGTGATCCAAAGTCTTTCCTTTTCAGCCTCTATTATTCTTTCTAATATTTCTTGTTTGGATGTAGAATGCATCCCTATTCTCGTTTCGGTCGATTGAGAATTGTCCTCATCATTGAAACGTTCATTGTAAGTTAGTCTATAGCCCGTTTTATATATTTCTTTATATTCTCTTTTCTTCTTTGCCATGAATCCTGCTGAAGATGCTGGTAATATATTCACATAACCAGGTTTCTTCACATGAATCTCAGCCAATAGCTCCAAGCTAAAGAGTGCATGCATTTCACGTAGTACAACCCTTTCGTCATTATCTAACCATTGAAATCTGTCATAAGATGCCAAGCTTCTATCTATACTGGTTCCATTCACAAGCATTTGGGACGTACCAGCTGAAGAAGATCCAGATGAAAGCCATTTTCTTGTAGGATTTTCTTGTATAGTAAGTTTCAGAGGATATTGACCAGTGACACAGCGTTGTCGTTTGGTAGTACTTGCAAACATGTTCTGGTAGTATTTCGATAAACCCTTCTCGGGACGACTGGGTTTAGATTCAGTTTTTCCTAACTCTTGCCGTCCATTCAATTTATGATTCAGTTTTTCTAGTATTAAATCGCTCATTTCGTCGTTAAGTATCTCGAGCAGACCTCGTTTCGGATTCATTGGTTTTCCTCTAGCATAAAGTTGCCACACATTGCAATCCATTTGACGAGAACAAAGGATTGATTTTGAAGAAATATCATGTATCGAAAAGGTATGGCAGTTTGTTATCAAAAGCAGTAGCAAAAATGGAACACTTTCCATAACTTGTATCTTATTTGGCTTGCAATGAAACTTTCGTTTCCTTCGTTTCGCTTGAGTTTGAAACTCGGAGATTAATTTCCTTCCACCCTGAAACATTTCCTTTCCCCTAGAAGCCTTCGTTTTCCTTTCAGAAGCTCAAGAAATATTTCTTTTGTGAGATTGATGAAAATGGTTTATGGTTTCACATTTTCTTCATGACTGATGCCGTGATGCGTAAGTTCCTTCAACATACACAATTTAATCCTTGAAAGGTAGGGACTACAAACCTCCTCCTCGTTGGGTCGGGAGTCGGGGCAGTTTTTGAAAACGACATTTTGTCGTTTTTTGTCCTCTCAAAACATATGATCACCTCGTTGAATATTTGCAATTGATCACCCAGAACCATGGTGCTTATATCAACAATGACAGCCTTCCTAATGACGGCTTTTTCATTAGCCGAGTTAGGAGATGGATTTGGAATGTTCTTTGACATGTATTTACTCGGTTTGGGATGGACCGAAACTTCTGTCATTTTGTCTGGTATTTTACGTGGCGTCGTAGACCTGTCACTGAAAAGTGTGGCTGGTGATATTATTGATAAAACTTCATATGATAGGCGAAATTTTCTAGCTTTTGCTAGTTTATCTATCGCTGCTTCTTCTCTAATGGTCTTTTTGGTAAACGGGAGCGACTTCGATGATAAAATGATCGTCTATGTTGTTCGTTCCATGGAGTCCGTTGCCTTGGCATTTATCCCTCCCATTTTCAATGCCATTACGTTATCTGCATTTGGACCAGAAATGTTTGATCAGATGCAAATTAAAAAAGAATTATGTTCTCATGCTGGAGCGATTTTATCATCTATTTTAAGCTCCATCATTGCTTGGGTGTACTACCCAAACATTGAATTTGTGTTTCTTCTCCCGACCGCTTTTGCTCTCAGTGCGGTGTTTTATGTTCGGTTTATTCCAAAGGGAGATCCACTCATGGGCCGAGGGTTCCATATGCACACCAAGCTAAGAGACGAGCAAGGATGTGTAGTTGTGAACAACGAAACCGAGGGTAAGGATTCCCCTGTTGCAGCAACCTACCGAGATGTATTTTTAGACAAGCGTATACTCGCCATCATTATTGCCGACGTATTTCATGTCATAGCTGAAGCAAATGTTGGATTAATTTTTAATGAAACTCTAGCTGATGTCGGATCCTACAGCTCTAAGAATCAAAACGGCAATTACTATCAACGTTTTCTACAATATTATGCTGAAGGCGAAGATAGCTACTACACCACATATACAGATGATGCTGTGATGTCACGAGAGGCAATACCCTTACTTGCAACAGCAGGGACAACTGCTCGTGAGTTTTATTTGTTTGTGTTTCAAATGTATGCCGATATTCATTTTTTAAAATTCAAATATCATATTGTAACTTACTTTGTTCTGGATATCTATTGTATAGAACTCGTCATGATTGGCGGAACCTTCGTTGTTGGATACTACACAGCAAGAGGTTGGGGAAGGAAACCATTCTACCTACTTCATCTATCAATGCATTCCATTCGCGTCTTACTATTGATTCTTTGTTTATATATGAATGCGGGAAAAGGTTGGTTAGTTTCAACTGAATTGATTGGTGGCCTAACTGGGGCGTTTGGTATCGTGAACGCATTCATGAGAGCAGATATTTTATTCGGTTCAGGTCGGATGAATGTCGTCGATGGGTACCAAGCAACTATCCGAGGCATTGCCGCTACGTCGTCTCAATACATCGGTGGAGTTATTCTTGAAAATAAAGGACCTATGACCTCCTTGATTATCAGTTTTATTATATCATTGATATCACCAATAATAGGAGCGATGTATGTGCCCGAAACATTGGGAATGCGTGAAAAAGATTTCAAACAAGAAAAAGAAGAGGAACGTTTGTTAGAGAAAACAAAGTCTTTGGATCACTATGACGAAAATTCACAAGCAATTAACTATGTTCATATGGAATTAACTTAATGATGTTGCTTCCATAGTTTTCACTGAAAGAGTTTTTAGATTTGTGAACTACTCTCACTCCCGTTTTAAAAACTGTCGGTGGTTCGGGCTTACATTTTTGTCGGAACAAAGAACAAAAACCAAAAACGCGAACTTCGAAAAGTGATACCCTCCTTCACTCACCTCCTCTTGACACTACTCACCACAAAATGTCATCTTTCAACATTACTCAGCATCAACGCCAGTAAATACAAATGAAAGTGATCCGTGAAGACTCATACGTTCAAAATCCTTCTGAAAATGCAGGATGCATTTATAAGTTATTCCGGCGTCGACCAAGACACTTGACACGCAACCTCTACCCCAAAAGATTTCCCGTGACACCTCCCGAAACGTATGGTAAGCGGCATCGACATCCTCATTTTAAAAAGTTAAATGACTTCAGGCATTGGTGGAAGTCATCTCGTCTTCTCGTCCGTTTGAGTGGAGCTATAGTTTACGCTTTTGTTATCTTCCAGTGGAACGCTCTTTTGTCATCATTGATTCGGCACGAGAAGAAAAGTTTGAAAACTGCCATGAAAACCATGACCATGATAGGTAGAGGTGGTACGAATCGATGGTTCTTGAAAGGTGTTCAGCCAGGAACCAGGACCTTGCGTATTGTTATGGCCGTAGGAAGAGGACTTGAAGCATCTGTTGATAATAGGTTTTGGGAGGTTTTACTGTCAGAAGCTTTTGCTTTCATGGGAAATAGAGGAATTCGTTGGTGGGCAAGAGAATCTGTTGACTGGGTCAGCCATTATATTGTTTTCCCCAGTGCGATGACACTTGTTCCTATTCAATACTATGAGAATGCTTGGCCTGTCATTATATTTGTCATGGGATTAATTCGTGCTGTGTTGCCATTCTTCAGCTCATTTGTAGGCTCTAGAATTGGTAGACAAACAACTTTTGCAGCATCTGAGCGAATGAATTATCGTTGGAAGCCTGTTCAAAACGTAAATGACTTTGTTGTTACGGCAGGAACGAAACGTTCCACAGGTAAGGATGTTTTATTAGTTAGACTAGCCCAGAAAGTAGCGAAAGCTATTGGAAATGGTATTGATCCACTGGTCACAAGGAATGCACTTAATGAATTAGGATTCGAAAGTTTAGGAGCTGGGGTGGGTGGATATGCTCTTTATCGAAATTTTCATCCTTCCAACAATGTCGTTCATTTGCACATTACACCGTTTGGTCCTTCTCTATTGAATGAAATGCCACGTTACATCATTTTGGAGAGAAGGCACATTGGTCATTATGGAAAAAATCATGCATTCTTTTCAGCAATCAATCATAAGCCTGAATTTATAATCACTGGTATCACATACAGCGGTAGCTACTTTTCACCTCAAGAGTGGGCAGCACTAAAATCGCGATATGTAAAAGAGCTTGCTTGTTATGAAAATGCTTGTAAATACATGGGCAGTAAGAGTAATTCCGTTTGGGCTCTGAATAACTTTCTGCCCCCGACAGATCGGCAAACTCTGAAAGCATTTCTTCGAACTGGCAGGGTGCCGAAGAAAATCAGAAAAGATAACAGGCGATGGACAGAAGTTATGAAAGGTTTGGATCATATATCGATGAAGTTAAAGTACTTTGACAAACAGGGAAAAGCTCCAAAGGGAGTTATCATCTACATGGAGGGGTTAGACTGTGCCGGTAAATCAAGCACTGGTGGTTTGATTGTAAAAGCCTTGGAAGCTGCTGGTTATAATATTCATATTGTGCAATACAATCGTCCTCCAACAACTGAGGACTTGGAGGTAGGTAAAAAATATTGCTTATGACGACTTTTCTTTTATCCTATATAACTCATGCTCTGTTTATAGCATCCATGGATGTGGCGATTCAAACAACCGGCAATTAAGGTAGATGATCAGATCATCAAGAATGCCCTAGTTTGGGACAGAGGTCCAGCTGGTGATTTCGTATATGGTGACATGCGAAAACTATCACCACAAGAAAAAATGGACCACTACATTGAATTTCACAAATTCGAAGAAGAATGCCTAGAGAAAGGGATTTTGTTTTTAAAGCTTTTCTATATTTCTGACAGGGATTCTATCTCAAAGACACTTGGAAAGCGTTTAGCACAAAAGAAGATCGGTCGAGATCTTCAAAACTGGTTAGATGCCAACAGTATCCTTCATGATCGAGCTGGTCTTGAAGAAATCGAAAGTCATATTGATCCAACAGATTTCATCGCTTTGAACAGATATGATCAAAATCTTCACAACTTTTACGATTTTGTGTTGAATACTGACCACGTAGGACGTTTGCATCATGCAGCTCACAAAAGTTGGTGTGCCTACAATCCATGGGTTGTCGTTAGCACGCACGACAGACATCGTGCAAGGCTTTCGATTATGAAAATATTTGAAAAGCAGTTAGAACAATACGTATTGAACTATAAACATCACGGTGATACTCTAGTGACAGAATATTTGGATGAGAAAGAGTACGAGGAGAAGGCATTGGAAACTTGGGCAGATGAAGAAACACCTTTGTACATGTCTGCGCGTCCCGCATCTTATCACGATCGTTGTAAAGAAAACAGAGGAAATGTATACACTGCTATCCGAGAAACTTCTTGGTATGCTTTGGTTTTGATTGTAATTTTCTACACATATTTTCACTGTGAACAGAAAGTAGAATTCTGGGGCGATGAAGACAGCAGTTGAAACAATATTTTATGAAAAAAATACTTTGCTGCTAAATATCAGTTGAAAGTCATTCATGTTTCATCTAAATTAATCTTTACAAATTGACCATTAGCCGTATCTTTGCTTCGGACAAGATCTTTTGCTAGCAAATCTCGAACATGAAACGGTCCCATAAACCCGCCTTTTGCTGAGGTTTCAAGAACCGATCGTTTCAGCTCCCGATTAGGTGCTCGTTTAAGCCTATGCAACATGCGTTTTCTACCTTCCGCAACAAACTTTGTTGAAACTGACAATTTCGGTAGATGAAACCAAAAGCAGGAGGAGGCTGATATTGGTACACCATCTCGATTCCTTGGCAAAAGCAATTGGATGCGAACGAATTCTGAAATCCATTGATCTGAATGACCAATTCCCCTATCTACATTTTTCCTTTTCATGGCTCGTAATAGGTCATTAGCTGCAACAAAGGTTCCATGAAATTGATGGACACATTCTAGAAACAAATCTCCAATGCCTTTCATTTCATCTTTCAATCCAATCAAAGCATCATTCACACCTCTCATATAATCTTCCATCCGAAAAACAGCAACATCTTCTTCTCCATCCAATCCATGAAGTTGGATCATTTTCATCTTGCCATTTCGACATAACCGATCCAATTCTATGTGAAACTCAGTTGTCGCCACAGAGGATGCAATTCTATTTTGTGCTTCATTTGAAGACTTTGTCCATAGACTGTAGCTAAGCATCGACCTCATGACGAAGACAAGTTCCTCAGAGTATGAAGTGTTATAAATAAGCCCACAGGTAGCATACGAATGACGCTGACACAGAGAGTCAAATGCCAGTAAGACATCACTGGGAAGCTCAACATTATCAAATACGTCGTTACTATTGCTCGTAGCGCTTTCGTCCACCATGTCTTTCGTAGCTTGTATCGTTGAAGGCACACGATTTAAAATGGATGGAACGCTTGAACCTACATCAGATCCGGGTTCCAATCTCTTTCGTTTACGACTTTTAAGTTTTATTGGAACTCTCTCGGATCTATTCAAAGGATTCATAACAGAGATAACAGTCCGATGTATGAATACGATAGAGGCATTGTACACTGTGCACTGTCGTAGTATAGTACTAACATGGTTCTAAAGGAACACTTTCTAAGATTCAATTTTTTAAAAACACCTACTTCTTGAGAGTCCAAGTTGCTAACATTGATATTATTCTCTACAAGGATAAGTTAATCAATCCAGAGGCCATATACATGTCGCAACAAAAATGAAAGTAAATACCACTGATAGTATTGAAATCGCAACTCCAATATGCACATGTTTCGAATGATCTACAGTATCATGGCAACAATAATACAAACCACATGGCATTCTACTTGATGATATATCTGCAAGAAGACGTTTGTAGATACTCTGATCTACGGTCAATATATAATTCAATGGTTCAAGGATTTGTTGCTCGATATCATCATGGTCATCATGTGTATCTCTATCCATAGTTGCCACCTCGGGATCACTCTTGACTCGCATGGTTTCACAAATGATCATCTCATCTTCTTGATGACTGTGTTCGAGCAAAGGCATTTGTGCATCATTCTTGATTTCTTCACACATTGCTTTCCTTCGATCCTGTATCTGATTTTTATAATTCGTTTCTAATTGCGACAGTGGCCTTTCGACAATCAAAATGCCCGGTTCTAAAAATTCATCCATGGCCAATCGAATATGATCGGTGGGCAATCTCATCTGAACCCTACCTTTGTGAAAATAACTCAAGCTAGACTTTCGTATATCTGCAATAGCAGGTAAGCGAGCATCTTTTTCATTTTCTATATGTCTCTGTCTTGAAGATGGAGAACATCCAAATGAAAATAAGGTTGAAAAGTCCATGTACGAATCATCATCCGCTTGATGATCTGGATTCATGTCATCGTCATGACTACCATCATCATCATCATCGTGGATAGCATTCTTGTCTTTAATGACTGCATTTAAAAAAGCATGAGCTTCCACGAAATCTCTTCGCAAGGAATGATCAAAATAAGTTGTAGATTCCTGCTGTAGATTTCGTGCACGATTCCAATTGGGTGCATTTCGTTCATGACGATAGCGACTCACTTTCAGATCGTCCATACCATTGTAGAAAAAGGATAAATCGTGTTGTTCTTCATCAAAGGAAGATGTATTTATAGACGATGTTCCATGTTGAGATTTCATCATTTGGTATTTGGTGGACAAATGCTTATCTTCTTGATCAGCATTATGAGCTGTATTGGCGTTGTTAGGTTGTTTTCGTTTTTGAAATAACGTTGATTTTCTCGTTGTATTACCTTTCAATAGATTGTTTGCGATAGATGATGCTTCGGTGTCATTATCACTTGGATACTTTCCTTCTTCTGTCAAGAGCAAACTGTTGATTGGTTCTTGATCAAATATATCGGCGGTATCCGGAGAGAGAAAATTCACGTTAGATTCGTCATGAGAGTGATACTGTTGTAACCTTTTGGTTTGATTACCGTTACTTAACATCCTTTTAATGATCCATGCCTTTGATGTTGTTCCATTTATTTGTTCTTGTGCTGCTGGTGGGGGTGTGGGAGGTCTCCATGAATGAACAGTCTTATTCTGTTGTACCACAATCCCGCTGTCGTCGTTCTTAGAGTAAGAACTTTGTTCTGAAATGTCATCAGAGCCATCTATAAAGTTTAAAGATGAATGCGATCCCGCAGATATATCTTGACTTTGATCTGTCATTTTAAAAAGTAGTACGATGGATATTATATTGTATAGTTGTTCCAGTAGATTTCAATTACACATACTTATTGTATCGTAGTGTAGGAGTTGGTTGTAGTTTTCAACAGTTAGTACTATCTAAAACGATTCTTTCTAAATTCATTGCTCCCTAAACCTAAACATATCTGAAAAAAGTGAAAAGCAAACTCATCTGAGCAACAAATCGCAAATAGTCTGTAGAATAACTCTCTAGCTAGAAACTTTCAGAATTCAATTGATCCATCATTCACAGCGGAAGATAACTATTGGAATTGACGACAAATGAAAACTTGCCTCCTTTTCAGCCTTTTTCCATACTTGATCACTTCCTTCACTACTACCCCTTTCCTAAAGAACTCCATCATCACCCATACTAGATTATCCATGTCTTTGGAACATCAAACAAAGCCCAAATCAGGTGATATTGTATCTGTCACATATTCTCTCAAAGCAGATGATGATTTCGTCCCAGAGACTTTGTTTGATCAAGGATCTGTGCAATTTGTACTTAACTTTGGAAACTACCTACCTGGACTGCATGAGGCAGTTTCGACACTCACTGTTGGAGAATCCATTAGTGGTCTTACATTAGATGCGGGTTATGGGGAAAAGAATCAAAATCTTATTGCAAATACATCCTATGAATCATCTGGAATTACCAAAGCAGACATTTCAATTGGACAAGAACTTTATCTCGCTAATGGCATGAAGTGTAGAGTTGTAAACATGGTTAATGAAGGATTTACAATTGATGCCAACCATCCATTGGCAGGAGCGACTTACAGTGCAGACATCAAACTAAATGGTATTCAATCCCCACCGAGTAAAGAACAATATGAATACCACCCAGATAAAGTTATAAGTGATTCCGAGTTTGAAGTAATGACTATTGCTCTCGGATGCTTTTGGGGTGGAGAATTAGCTTATCAAAGAGTACCAGGAGTAGTTGGAACGAGTGTGGGGTTCACTCAGGGAGAAAAGGACGAACCTACTTATGAAGAGGTAGGCAGTGGTGCAACTGGGCATACGGAAGCGATTCAGGTTTTGTATGATCCTCAGCAGGTTACATATGAGAAACTGGTTCGAATCGGTATGGAACGGTTGGGGGATTCAAAGTTCTTGCTCAATCAAGTTGGAAATGATAAAGGAACGCAGTATAGACATGGTATCTACTATCACAATGACGAACAAAACGCCATAGCCGAGAGCATCATTCATAGTTTCGGTGACAAATGTGTCACAGAATGTCTCCCAGCTAAAAGGTTTTTCATGGCTGAAACCTATCATCAACAATATCTTCTAAAGGGTGGTCAACCCGCAAAAAAGGACAACAAGCAAACTATTCGTTGTTATGGAAAGATAGCTTAGAGTATTGATGACTAGAAATGAAGGGAAAAGAAACGTATAATCCAAAACGAAAGTACATTGTCATTTTCTCTTTGGTACCATGGTACCACTTTTTTTCATTTGTGTTGGATAATTTGTCAGTTGCCTCCACCACAAAACCCCAGAGAGCGTCCGAGTGGTTTTCCTTTCTCTAATCCTACGGTATACGCCAAAAATCAAATCAAAATTGGCAGTGGTACAAAGGTACCATGGTTCTCTTCTGTGTCAGAATTTGTGTCAGTTGCCTAAAGTGCCTATCATAGCATCGTCAATACGCCGCAAAAGGGTTCTCAGGTATAGGTAAGGAATGTTGGTCTATGCTTCAATTGAAATCAGCATTGATTACTTCGTCCAATATCGGGAAATCTAATAATGAGAAAATGGTAAAGGATCGAAAGCAATGTCGACTTTCGTTTCATCTCTACCATGAGTCCACTATGAGTGGATAACTAATTAAGTGGATGAGTAATAAAAAAAGGAGGGAAGTTACAATTTAAATCAACTGTTACACATTCTAGCTGTTGTTAGAAAATCTTTGAAATAAAGGAGCGTAATCTACATTCACGAACAAGCTCATCAACCATATCCGTCTCCCGTGCGTCATCGTCAATAGGATCTAGAATCGACTTTAGCTCGTCATCGAAATCATCTGTCTCGATAGGACATGGTATGGATTCAATTGACGTACCATGAGTCCCACAACTGGATTTCACCAAAGCGGCATCATTTGCTGAAAGCTTGCTACAAATCTTTGAAAAAAATTTGCGTACTATACATTCACGAAGAAGTTTATCACTCAACTCATCCATTTCTTTGTAAATAAGTGCCGTAGATGAGTCTACATCCGTTTTCACCTTTTTATTTGCTGGCGATACATTCATTTCCTTCGGAATATCAATATCGCATTCAATGGCCGTAGATGAGTCTACATCCGTTTTCGCCTTCTTAGTAGCTGCTGGCAATACAGTCATTTCCTTCGGAATATTAATATCGGCTTTAGAATGATGACTATCATTCGGAGTAGTCGAGTCAAATTGAACCATATTCATCTCCCATGCCTCATCGTCGATCGGGCCAAGAATCGACTTTAGCTCGTCATCGAAAGCATCTGTCTGAACAGGAGATGACTTGGATTCACTTGACGGACCATGAGTCCCAGAACTGGATTCCACCAAGACGTCATCAGTTTCTGGAAGCTTGTTCTTGGAGTGATTCGCTTGTTGCAACCTTGTCATTTCTTCCTCATAACCGGCTCTGACTGAGTTATAGCGTGGATTCCTGGAACAAGGAGGCTGAATTTTCCTTTGCCAACGATTCAATCTTCCATGTTCGTGTCGGATGATTTCACTTGTTCCCAGAGATGATACTTTTTGTATTTTGCCACAAAGGAAATGACAGCAATGCCACTTTTTAGAGCATACACTGCAAGTAGCCGTCCATCTGCAATCTGGCGTGCCGGGTATTTTCATAAGGTATTTGGTTTTCCTCGATCCTAAATGCGATGACAATACGCCTGCACAACCTATCGAAGGACAGCGTGACGGCAAGGGTGGACGTGGAAAGGATCCTTCGTCTTCGTTGTTGTCATCTTCGTTATTGAAGGAGGTGAGAAATTGACCTTCGGAGCTCATGGTTTCAATCTCAGGCACTTTTTGCGGAACATGAGCTTTGGCGACATTTCTCTGAGAAGCCGCTGCAGATTCTTGAAGAGATTCAATGCCTCGACTAAACCTGATGAATTCCAACTTTTTCATGAATGGGGGTTGAAACTTAGACACATCATCCTCTTCCAAATCGAAAAGATCACGCAATTCAGTCGCGCCTAAGTCATTTAGAGCGCCAAGTATCACCGAAATGTTGCTGATACGGTGACATTTGAGCCAATCTTCGAGTGTTTCAGGAGTTTCAGTAGTTGTCATATGGAAATAACGAGGGGGTTCAATTGCAACACTGTGGGTTCCTTTAAAACGATTAAAAACGGGGGCAGAAATCAGGCCTCCCGAGAAATGAATTTGAGTGATACTTCGATAATAAGCTGTATCTTCTTTGATAGAAACGATGATTGTGTTGTGTTCTTCGTGTCTACGCTCTCTCTGTACCTCTGCGGTCCTGTATCTTTTGTATTATCCTTTGACCCTGGTCTGGTTGAAGTTCGTAGCTAAAAATATTACAAAAAATACCTATATAGGTACCCAGCCCCTAGATAACAGCCCTTTGGGGAGGTAAGACAAAAAAAGTCTTATAAAAAAGTAGTAGATACGATAACATTAGTACTCAAAGAATCTTTTGTGTCAAGTTGTTCTGAATTCTGATTCAAACTCGCATTGGCGCAAAAGGCCTCTATTGCGCTCAAAGAAACACCATTTTTATAGTAGAATGAATTTATTTCTACTTAGAAACATTATTTAAGGTCCGATTAATCCCTATTCAATCTCCTTTTGACTTGCCACTTTCTTCACTTTGCTTCTTCGTTAGAAGGAGAGCCATCATTAGAGAAATCGCTGTCCAAAGTGAGAAGAATGATCCACTCTCTGGGAAGCTAGCCATACCAATAACACTCGCTGCCCAGAAAGCTGCGCTTCCACACCGACGAACTTCTGCATAATCTTTATCTTCAGCACTGCCGGCGAATGCTGACAAGTTCAAAGCTGCCGCTCCTAGAGCATTTGCTCCTCCAAAAACTGTGGCAATCCCTGAGGAGATGGCTGGTGGAGATGGCTCGAGCAAACCGAACAAAGTCATCATAGAGGACATGATCCCTTGCAAGAATCCAAGATCGAGGCCCATCGAAAGAAACATTAGAGCGCCATAAAGCATGAACATTACACTGTTGATATAATCGAGGCCATCAACACTGTCTCCCTTGAAGAGATTGTCTTTCATAGACGAGCGTATTCCACTAAAGTTTCCTGAGACTATTTTGACATGTATTAAAAACTGAACAATGGCAAATACAGTCCAAAATATTGCCACAGATCCAGTGAGAGTACCAGTCATGTTTGCAACAAGATAGGTAACAGAAAGAGCACCGTAGCAGTTCATGTTCATGTCTTCGCGAGCGATTCGGGCACCAGGCTTCTCACGATTGCCTCTGCTGAGACTAAGAATATTGACTGCGCCAACATAGAAGCTGAAGAATGATAGAGCAACTGTGTTGATATCGTAGGGTGGCATTTCGAACTCACTAAGAAGACCAAAAAAAGTTCCGAGTTGTTCAATAATATCCTTGTTCATCAATAAATGTTTTTGCACATGGTTGTGGAATGATGATTTCAGTTAGTGAGATGAACATCATAAGCCAATACTTTCGAATCTCAATTATTTCGTTAGTTGATGTTCAACCTTACCTTTACAACTTCAATGTTCAAACCCCATCCGAAGAAAGCCAGTACCCCAAAGTTTGCTAATGCGAAGCTGCCAATCTTAGCAACAATCTGCTCCATGGTAATGTATGATAAATTATATTTTATTCTTTTTTGTAGTAGAGACTTGTAATAGGATTATTACAAACCAAACCCATGTTGACCATGGTAGACGGTACCATGGTACCATGGTACCATTGTTCTTATTTTTGTGTCCAGGAGACAGAAATCAGAAAGTCGGTTGCTTCACAAAACTAAATTTACCATTATTCGCATTTCTGTCCGAAATTGTGTCTTACTTAGTTTGTAAATTCATCTGAAAAGTGGAAGATAACTCTTGGATCCTGCCTCCTTTTTAGCCTTTTTCCATACCTGATCACCTCCTTCACTACTACCCCTTTCCTAACAAACTCCATCATCACCCACACTAGATTATCCATGTCTTTGGAACATCAAACAAAGCCCAAATCAGGTGACATTGTATCTGTCACATATTCGCTCAAGGCAGATGATGATTTCGTCCCGGATACTTTGTTTGATCAAGGATCAGTGCAATTTGTACTTAACTTTGGAAACTACCTACCTGGCCTGCATGAGGCAGTTTCGACACTTGCTGTTGGAGAATCCATTAGTGGTCTTACATTAGATGCGGGTTATGGGGAAAAGAATCCGAATCTTATCGCAAATAAATCCTTTGAAGCATCTGGAATTACCAAATCAGACATTTCAATCGGACAAGAACTTTATCTCGCTAATGGCATGACGTGTCGTGTTGTAAACATGGACCATGAAGGATTTACAATTGATGCCAACCATCCATTGGCAGGAGCGACTTACAGTGCAGACATCAAACTAAATGGTATTCAATCCCCACCGAGTAAAGAACAATATGAATACCACCCAGATAA